>WUUC01108750.1_pt1 | contig 21766 bp, 2 predicted proteins | sample 6278441 | NCBI WGS metagenome assembly WUUC01 (sample SAMN13675441, study PRJNA597444) | soil metagenome | isolation source: soil | place: USA: Washington | collected 2017-10
GGCTTCGGGCAGAGAGCGCGCGAGGTCCGCGCGCAGGCTGTCCCGCAACTCCGCGGCACCGGCCTCGCGGGGCACCACGAAAGCGGTGAGTCGGCTCGCTCCCGGACGCGCCAGCACAGCGGCCTCTCGCACCTCGGGGAGGCGGGCCAGCGCGGCCTCGACCTCGCCCAGCTCGATGCGGACGCCGCGGACCTTGACCTGTCGATCAATGCGGCCGAGGAATTCCAGTGCGCCGTCCGGCAGGCGGCGGACCAGGTCCCCGGTGCGGTACAGGCGTTCGCCGGACGGGCCGAACGGGTCTGGCACGAACCCGGAGGCCGTCAGGTCCGGCCGACCGCGGTAGCCGCGGGCCAGTCCGGGACCCCCGATGCACAATTCCCCCGGGACACCGGGAGGCGAGAGCTGAAGGGCGAGGTCCAGAACGTGGGCCCGCAGATTGTCGAGCGGCCGTCCGATGTCCGGAGGTCCGGCGTGCCCACTGTCCCCACTGTCGGACGCGGTCACGCCGAAGGTCGTCACCACCGTGCACTCCGTGGGGCCGTAGAGATTGACCACTGCGAACCGCGCCTCCGGAGGTGGGCGGCGGACCAGGCGATCACCGCCGACGAGCAGCGTCCGGAGAGCCAGCCCCGGGGGGAGCGGCTCCGCCATGAAGGCTTCCCCCAGCGGCGTGGGCATCAACGTCAGGCCGATCCGGCGCGCCGCGAACCAGTCCACCAGGGAGGGTGGGTGGAGGAGGACTTCCGGCGGCGGTACCTGAAGGGAGGCGCCCGCGACCAGACCGGTCCAGATCTCGAAGACCGAGGCATCGAAACCGGGGCCGGTCAGCAGGGCATAGGGCTCCCCGGGCCGCAGGCCGTGGACGCGCAGGTGCCAGGCGCAGAGGTTTGCCAGCCCCCGATGGCTGAGCTCGGTCCCTTTGGGCAGCCCCGTGCTGCCGGACGTGTAGATGACGTAGGCCAGAGAATCGAGGCCGGTCTGTTCCGGCGGAGGGAGAGGAGCGCCAGCCTGCGGCAGGCACTCGTCGAGCAGGAGCACTGCTCTGTCCGGCAGCGGGAGCTCCGGGAGCCGCCGCCGCTGGGCCGCGGTCGTCAGCAGCGCGCGGGCCCCGGAGTCGCGCAGCATGTAGAGGATGCGATCGGCTGGCTGGGCCGGATCGATCGGGAGGTAGGCGCCGCCGGTCTTCAGCGCGGCCAGGGCTCCCACGACGAGCGTCGAAGAGCGCTCCAGCAGGAGGGCGGTGATCTGCTCCGGACCCGCTCCCAGATGGCGGAGAGCGCAGGCCAACTGGTGAGAGCGCTCCGCCAGCTCGCGATAGGTCACGCAAGCCACGCCATCCTCGACCGCAACGGTGTCGGGATGCCGGCGGGCGTTCTCCTGGACCAGAACATGGACGGGCGCGGACGGGATCTTCGTGCTCGCGCCGGCGGCCGTGACCAGCACCTGCTCGCGCTCTCCGGCGCTGAGCAGAGGGAGCTCGGAGATCTGCCGGGCGGGTGCCGCCACGATCCCCTCCAGGAGTGTGCGGAAGCAGCCGAGGAAGCGGCGGATGGTAGCTGCGTCGAACAGATCCGTCGCGTACTCGGCCCAGGCGGCGAGACCGTCCGCTCGGCGCTCGACGAACAGAGCGAGGTCGAGCTTGGACGTCCCGGTGGGGAGGCTGGCGGACGCCGCGGTGAGCCCGGAGCCGAAATCGAGCGGAGGCAGCTCCTCTTGGAGCGTGAACGCCACCTGAACCAGCGGCTGATAAGACGTGTCGCGCTCCGGCGCCAGCTCCTCCACCAGCCGCTCGAACGGCAGCTCCTGGTGCGCGTAGGCTCCCAGGGTCCCTGCGCGCACGCGATCCAGCAGGACGCTCAGCTCCGGGTTGTCCGTGAGGTCGGCCCGCAGAGGAAGAAGGTTCACGAAATAGCCGATCAGCGCTTCCAGGGAATCCCACGGCCGGTTGGCCGCCGGCGAGCCGACCAGCAGGTCGCCCTGGCCTGTGTAGCGGTGCAGGAGAATCTGGAAAGCAGCCAGCAGGGTCATGAACAGGGTGGCCCCCTGGCGCCGTCCGAAGGTGGCAAGCTCCTCCTCGAATCGTGGGCCGAGGGCGATCTCCTCGACGGCGCCGCGCCCTGAAGGGGCGGTGGGCCGCGGCCGGTCGGTTGCAAGCTCGAGCAGCTCCGGAGCACCGTCCAGCCGCTCCCGCCACCAGCGGACACGGCTCTCGAGCCGCTCACCGGTCAACCAGCCACGCTGCCAGACGGCGAAGTCGCCCATCTGGAGGGGTAGCTCGGGGAGAGCGGACGGCGCACCCGCCACGGCGGCCTGGTAGAGGACGGAGAGCTCGCGGTGCAGCACGCCCATGGACCAGCCGTCCGAGACGATGTGGTGCATGCCCAGCAGGAGGTGGTCCCCATCCGCCCCGAGCCGCGCCAGCAGGGCTCGCAACAGGGGGGCCTGCCCCAGGTGATAAGGGCGGCGCGCCTCCGCGCGGGCGATCCGCTCGGCCTCGGCGCGCCGGGTCTCCCGTGAGAGCCCGGTCAGGTCGATGATCGGAAGGACCTCCGGGAGGGTGCCGGTCGCAGCGACCACCTGCACCGGATCGGCCGCACCTGTAGGCAGCTCGAAACTCGTGCGCAGCGCCTCGTGCCGGCGGAGCACCTCGCGGAGGGCCGCCGCCAGCGCCCCCGGCTCCACGCGCCCAGGGAAGGCGCAGAGCTGGGCGAGATTGTAGGTGGCTCTCCCGGGCCGCAGGTGGTCGAGAATCCAGAGGCTCTGTTGCGCGAACGTGAGCGGCGCGGCGCTGGAGCGCTCGGTCCTGGCCGGCGGCGGCAGGCCGGGCTCATCCTGCCGGACCGCCTCGTCGATCCACGCCGCCAAGCCTCTGACCGAGGACCGGGCGAAGACCTGCCCCACCTGCACGTCCAACCCGAAGACCTCGCGGAGACGGGTGGCGATCCGATGCGCCTGGAGCGAATGGCCGCCGAGATGGAAGAAGTCATCCTCGGCGCCAGGCTGCGCGCTCAGCTCCAGCACATGGGCGAAGATGCCGGCGACCAGATGCTCGGTCTCCGTGCGGGGAGGGCGGACCGCTCCACCGGCGGCGGCCATGGGCTCGATGCGCTCCAGGACCCGGCGGTCGACCTTGCCGTTGGGAGTCGAAGGGAGGGTTTCGACGAACGCCCATGCTGTGGGGACCATGGCTTCGGGAAGGGTGCGGGCCAGAGCGGCGCGCAAAGTCTTCCGAAGCTCGTCCGGACTCCCTTCGCGAGGCACCACGTAGGCGGTCAGGCGGTCCTCCCCGGAGCGGACCAGGACCGCAGCCTGACGCACCTCGGGTTGGCCGGTCAGAGCGGCCTCGATCTCTCCCGTCTCGATCCTGTAGCCGCGGATCTTGACCTGATGATCGATGCGGCCCAGGAAATGGAGAGTGCCGTCGCCCCCGGAACGGACCAGGTCACCACTGCGATACAGACGCCCGCCGGGAGCGCCGAAGGGGTCGGGCAGGAAGCGCTCGGCTGTCAGGTCCGGGCGCCGGCTGTACCCGCGCGCCAGACCCGCGCCGGCAATGCACAGCTCGCCGGGTTCTCCCGGCGGAACAGGTTTCTGAGAGGCGTCGAGGACGTGGACCCGGACGTTGTCGAGCGGGGCTCCGATGTCCGGAGGGCCGGAGAGACCGTCCTCGGGCGCGACGACGCTCATTGTCGTGACGACCGCGTTTTCGGTGGGACCGTAATGGTCGAGCAGGACGAAGGGGGTGCCGCGGGGGGGCCTGCGATGCAGGCGGTCGCCGCCGATGGACATCGAACGCAGGACCAGATCCCGGGGGAGCGGCTCGAGCAGGGCCGTCTCCGCCAGACGCGTGGGCAGGAAGGTGACGGTGATCCGCTGATCGGCGAACCACCGCAGGAGCCCCGACGGATCATGGAGCAGCGCCGGTGGGACCACGTGCAAGGAGGCGCCCGCCAGGAGGGCGGGCCAGATTTCGAACGTCGAGGCGTCGAAGCCGGGACCGGCGACCAGCCCGTGCCGATCCTCCGGCGTCAGGCGGTGCATGCGCTGATGCCAGGCGCACAGGTTCGACAGACCGCGATGGCGGAGCTCGGCACCCTTGGGCGCCCCGGTAGAGCCGGAGGTGTAGATGATGTAGGCCAGACTGTCCGGGTCGGGATCCGCCTCCGGCAGTGGCTCGTCCCCGGCAGCGGCCAGGGGCTCGTCGAGGAGGAGCACGGCACTCTCCGGCAGCGGGAGACCCGGATGCTGAGGCTGGATCGACGCGGTGGTCAGCAGGACGCGGGGTTCCGCGTCGCGCAGCATGAGGAGGACTCGTTCCGCGGGTTGCGCCGGGTCGATCGGGAGATACACGCCGCCGGCCCGCGTCACCCCCAGGATGGAGGTCACCAACTCGACCGACCGCTCCAGGAGGAGGGCGACCACGCTCTCCGGACCGACTCCCAGACGGCGGAGCGTACGGGCGAGCTGTTCCGACCGGTCCGCGAGCTCTCCATAGGTGAGGCTTTCTTTCGCATCCACGACGGCGAGAGCGGCCGGTCGCCGGCGCGCGTTCTCGGCGACTCGCCGGTGGACGGCCACCTCCGGGATCTGGATGACCGGGCCGGTCAGAACCCTGCCGTCCGAGACGAGATCGGTGGCCATCTCTGGCACGTCTCCCTCTCGTTGGCTCGGGCTGTTCTTGTGCGCGCCGTGGCTCATCTCAGCTCCTGCTGCTTCTGCATCTCGCTTTCGCGCGTGAGCAGCTCGCGGATCTCCTCGTCGGACAGTCCTTCGAGCTCCGCCAGGAATGCGCCGGCCTCCTCGCCCTGATCCGCCAGCAGGGTTTCCCCGATCAGGGCCGCCAGACCTCCCAGGGTTGGGGTGGCGAACAGTGACTGGAGTGGGAGGTCCACCCCGAAGGACTCCTCGATGCGCAGGAGGACCTTGGTGGCGAGGAGCGAATGACCGCCGAGATCCCAGAAGCTGTCGTGGGCGCCGATACGGTCGACTCCGAGGACGCCTTGCCAGATCTCGGCGACCTCCTGCTCCAGCGGCGTGCGTGGCGCCACGAACACGGTCTCCAGATCGGAGCGATCGATCTCGGGAGCGGGGAGCGCCTTGCGGTCCACCTTGCCATTCGCGGTCCGCGGGAGGGCCTCCAGGAAGACGAAGATCGAGGGGACCATGATCTCGGGAAGGCGCTCGCGGAGAGCGCGGCGGAGCTCGGCAGAGGTCGCCTGCTCGCCGCGCCGCACCACATAGCCCACCAACCGCTGGTCGCCGGTGCGGTTCTGACGGGCCACGGCCACGGCGTCCTCTACATCGGGATGCGCGGCGAGCGCGGCCTCGACCTCTCCCAGCTCGATCCGGAAGCCGCGGATCTTGACCTGATGGTCGAGGCGGCCGAGGTACTCCAGGACCCCGTCGGGCCGCCGGCGCGCCAGGTCGCCGGTGCGATACATGCGCTCGCCGGGCGTAGTGGCGAACGGATCCGGGAGGAAGTGATCGGCCGTCAGATCCGGCCGGCGCAAGTAACCGCGGGCGAGGCCGGCTCCGGCCAGGCAGAGCTCTCCGGGCACTCCCACCGGCAGCGGGCGCAAGCCACGGTCCAGCACGTAGGCGCGGGTGTCATGCACCGGGCGTCCGATGGCCGGCGGCCGCGAACCGGAGCGCTCGACCAGGGCGAAGGTGGAGTAGGTGGTGTCCTCCGACGGCCCGTAGAGGTTGTACAGGCGCTCGGTCTCGGCCCGCTCCCAGAGACGGTCGGCAAGGGCGCGGGGAAGGGCTTCACCGGCGAGATTGACGGTGCGCAGCGAAGCGGGGAGGCCGTCCATGCGCAGCAGCTCGGCGATGGCGGAGGGGACGGTGTTGATCAGGCTGACCTCGACGCCGTCGGGCAGAGCCCCCGGCTCCTTCAGGGCGGCCAGCGCCAGGGCGTTCTCGACCACGATGACGCTCCCGCCAGTGGCCAGGGGGACGAACATCTCGAAGACCGACAGATCGAACGTGGCGGAGGTGGAGGCGAGCACTCCCGACAGCTCCGCGGGATCGAAGACCTCTCGGGCCCAATGGACGAGGGTCACGGCGCTGCGGTGCTCGATCGCGACCGCCTTGGGAAATCCGGTGGAGCCGGAGGTGTAGATCAGGTAGGCCAGGTGACCGGGTTCGGCCAGCGGCTCCGGCATCGTGTCGTTCTCCGCTTCCGGCTCCTCGTCGACGAGGAGGACGGGGGAGGCGGTGGGGGGGAGCGAGGGGAGGAGCGTGGCTTGCGTCAGCAGGGCGGCGCAACGGCTGTCCTCCAGCAGGAAGGCGAGGCGCTCGGCCGGGTGGGCCGGATCGAGCGGAACGTAGAAGCCACCGGCGCGCAACACGCCCAGAAGCGCCACGACCAGGTCGGCGGAGCGTTGGAGGCAGACCGCCACGGGGACCTCGGGGCCGACGCCGAAGCGGCGCAGACGACGGGCCAGCCGGGCCGAGCGGTGCTCCAGCTCCGCGTAGGTGAGACCGCGGCCGGCCGACACCACGGCGATGGCTCCGGGCGTGCGCCGGGCCTGGGACTCGAACAGCCCGTGCAGGGTCTCCCCGGTGGGCTGGCCACGGTGGACCTCCTGATTCCAGCCGGCGATCTGGGCGGCCTCTTCCCGGGTGAGCAGGGGGAGATCCTGGATACGCGCCCCCGGATCGGCCAGGGCTCCTTCCAGCAGGGTGCGGAAGTGCCCGAGGATCCGCCGCACCGTGACCGGCTCGAACAGGTCGGAGCTGAATTCGGCCGCCGTGGCCAGGTCGCCCCCCTCCTTCCTGCAGCCGATCGACAGGTCGAACTTGGCCGTGCCGGTCTCCACCTCCCCCTGGGAAAGGACCAACCCCGGCGCCAGCTCTTGCGGCCCGGAAGCCTCGGGCGGGACGGAGAAGAAGACCTGGAACAGCGGGCTGCGGGAGAGGTCGCGCCGGGGGGCGAGCTCCTCGACGAGCCGTTCGAACGGAAGCTCCTGATGGGCATAGGCAGCCAGGGCGGTCTCACGGACGCGCTCCAGGAGCCCGGCGAAGGTCGGCCCGCCTGCCAGGCTGGAGCGCAGCACCAGGATGTTCACGAAAAATCCGATCAGCCCTTCGATCTCGCTGCGGTTGCGGTTGGCCACGGGCGTGCCGGTCCAGAGGTCCTCCTGTCCCGTGTAGCGGTGGAGGAGGGTCTGGAAGACCGCGAGCAGGGTCATGAACAGGGTCGCACCATGCCGCCGTCCGAGCCCTTCGACGGCTCCCGCCAGGCCACCCAGGACGAGCGCTTCGCTGCCGCCGCGGAGGGTCTGAACCGCGGGCCGCGCGAAGTCCGCCGGCAGCTCCAGCGTGGGTGGTCCGCCGGCGAGATATTCGCGCCACCAGGCGAGCTGCTCCTGCAGGGCGGCGTCCTGGAGCCAGCGCCGCTGCCAGGCGGCGAAGTCGGCGTACTGCAGGGAGGGCTCGGCGAGCGGTGAAGGGCGGCCGGCGGAGAAGGCCGCGTAGAGATCTCGCAACTGGCGCAACAGGACGTCGATGGACCAGCCGTCCGCGACGATATGGTGCAGGGCCGCGCTCAGGTGGTGATGGCCGGGCTCCTGGCGCAACAGGACCAGGCGCAGGAGAGGCCCGCGGCCGAGGTCGAACGGGCGCCGCTGCTCCTCGCGGAGCCACTTCTCGGTCTCGGCCTCCTGGGCTCGGGTGGGGAGGGCCGAGAGATCCACCACCGGCAGAGCGACCGGTCCTGGCGGGAGGATGACCTGCACCGGCTCACCCAGGACCGGATCGAGGGCGAACACGGTTCGCAGGGAGGCGTGCCGCCGCACGATCTCGGTGAGTGAAGCGGCCAGCACGGGGACCGCGAGAGGGCCGTCGAGCCGCAGCCGGAGCGGCAGGTTGTAGGCCGGCGAGCCTGGCTGAAGGCGATCGAGGACCCAGAGCCGCTGCTGCGGGAACGAGAGCGGCTCGCCGCCGCTTCTCGAAGCTGTGGGCAGCAGCGGGAGGGTGGCACCGGCGGTCTCCCTACGCAGCTCCTGTTCGATCCGTGCGGCCAGACCGGCGAGGGTCGGATGCTCGAAGATGCCGCGGACGGACAGCTCCACCCCGAAGTGGTCGCGGATCCTCGACACGAGCCGCATCGCCAGGAGCGAGTGTCCGCCGAGATCCCAGAAGCTGTCGTAGACGCCGATCCGGTCGACGCCGAGGACAGCCTGCCAGATCGCCGCGATCTCCTGTTCCAGCGGCGTGCGCGGCGGCACAAACGCGGTCTCGAGATCCGCGCGGTCGGCGTCGGGAGCCGGAAGCGCCTTGCGGTCGACTTTGCCGTTCGGATTCAGGGGGAGGGCCGGCAGGAAGACGAAGGCCGAGGGGATCATCACCTCGGGGAGGCGCCCGCGCAGGGCGCAGCGGAGCTCGGCCGCGGTCGCTTGATCGCCTCGCCCGACCACGTAGGCCACCAGCCGCTGGTCGCCAGGGCGGTCCTGGCGAGCCAGTGCAACCGCGGACTCCACGTCGGGGTGAGAGGTGAGCGCCGCCTCGACCTCGCCCAACTCGATCCGGAAGCCACGGATCTTCACCTGGTGATCGAGGCGGCCGAGGTACTCCAGCACCCCGTCGGGGCGCCGGCGCGCCAGGTCGCCGGTGCGGTACATGCGCTCGCCGGGATCGGCGGCGAACGGATCGGGGATGAAGCGCTCGGCCGTCAGCTCCGGACGGCGCAGGTAACCCCGCGCGAGACCGGCCCCGGCCAGGCAGAGCTCGCCTGGAATCCCAACCGGCAGCGGGCGCAGGCGACGGTCCAGCACGTAGGCGCGGGTGTCGTCCACCGGCTGGCCGATGGCCGGCGGACGGAGATCGGAGCGCTCGACCCACGCGCACGTAGAGTACGTCGTGTCCTCCGACGGTCCGTACAGGTTGTACAGGCGCTCGGTCGCGACATGTTCGAAGATGCGGTCGGCCAGGGCGCGGGGGAGGGCCTCGCCCGCGAGGTTCACCGTCCGCACCGAATCGGGCAGGCCGTCCACGCGCAGCAACTCGGCGATCGCGGAGGGGACGGTGTTGATCAACCGGACCTCGACTCCCTCCGGCAGCGCTCCCGGCGCCTTCAGGGCGGGGAGCGCCAGGGCGTTCTCGATCACGATCACGGTGCCGCCGGTCGCCAGAGGGACGAACATCTCGAAGACCGACAGGTCGAAGGTGACCGAGGTGGAGGCGAGCACTCCTTCCAGCTCCACCGCCTCGAAGACCTCGCGCGCCCACTGTACGAGGGTGACGGCGCTGCGGTGCTCGATGGCCACGGCCTTGGGGCGCCCGGTGGAGCCCGAGGTGTAGATCAGGTAAGCCAGGTGGCCGGGCCCGGCCGCTCGTTCGACCGGCGTGCCCGGTCCGGTTACGCCTTCCGGCAGCTCGCCGGCTCCCTCTTCGAGATCCTCGATGAGAAGGGCAGGGACGGCAGTGGACGGGAGAATCGGGAGAAGCGCGGGCTGGGTCACCAGGACGGCGCAACGGCTGTCCTCCAGCAGAAAAGCGAGGCGATCGGCCGGATGGGCCGGGTCGAGCGGAACATAGAAGCCGCCGGCGCGCAGCACTCCCAGCAGGGCCACGACGAGGTCGGCGGACCGCTGTAGGCAGACCGCGACGGGGACCTCGGGCCCGACGCCGAGGTGGCGCAGCCGGTGGGCCAGCCGAGCCGACCGTCGCTCCAGCTCCGCGTAGGTGAGCGCGTGTCCCGCGTGGACCAGGGCGATGGCCGTGGGGGTACGGCGCGCCTGGGCCTCGAAGAGCCCGTGCAGGGTTGCCCCGGTGGGATGGCCGCGGTGGACCTCCCTGTTCCAGTGATCGATCTGGAGCTGCTCCGTCTCGCTCATCAGGGGCAGCGCGGAGACGCGCTCTTCCGGCGCGGCGGCGATCCCTTCGAGGAGGACGCGCCAGTGTCCCAGCAGGCGCTCGATCGTGGTCGCGTCGAAGATGTCGGTGTTGTACTCGCAGGCGGCGAGCGGCCCCTCCTCGTTCAGGCCCAGGTGCAGCGATAGGTCGAACTTCGACGTGTCGTGCCGCACCTCGCGGAACACGCCGCTCAGGGCGGGGCCGAGGGCGAGCGCCGGGGGGAGAGTCTCCTGCAGGGAGATCCAGACCTGATAGATCGGACTGTGCGAGAGGTCGCGTTCCGGCGCCAGCTCCGCCACCAGCTTCTCGAAGGGGATGTCCTGATGGGCGTAGGACTCCAGCGCCGTGTGGCGCACCCGCTCCAGCAGCTCCAGGAAGCCGGGGTCCCCTCCCAGGTCCACCCGTAGCACCAGGGTGTTCACGAAGAACCCGATCAGCGCTTCGACCTCGATGCGGTCACGGTTCGCCACCGGCGTGCCGACCACCAGGTCCTCCTCGCCGGTGTAGCGGTGGAGCAGGACGTCGAAGGCGGCCAGCAGGGTCATGAAGAGCGTCGACCCGCGCCGCCGGCTCAGCGCCGCGAGCCGGGAGCGCAACTCCCCCGGGAATGCGGTGCTCAGCGCCGTGCCACGGAACGATTGGACCACGGGGCGCGGCCTGTCGGCCGGGAGAGTCAGGGCGGGCGGGAGGCCGGCCAGCCGGTCCCGCCACCAGGACAGCTCCGCGCGGAGAACCTCACCGGCCATCCAGTCCTGCTGCCAGAGAGCGAAGTCCGCGTATTGCACCGAGAGGGGCGCCAGAGAGGACGGGCGCCCCTCCACGCAGGCGCGATACATCTCCGTAACCTCCTGCGCGAAGACGTTCATGGACCAGCCGTCGGAGACGATGTGGTGCATCGTCACCAGCAGGTCCTGCCGCTCGTCGTCCACCTGCAGGAGCCGCGTGCGGAGCAGCGGCCCCAGGGTGAGGTCGAAGGGGGTCTCCGATTCCGCCCTGGCGAGGCGCTCCGCCTCGGTCTCGCGGACCGCCACGGGGAGCGCGGAGAGATCCACCCGGTCCAATCCGTGGGGGGAGAACGGCTGAACGACCTGGACGGCGTCGCCGTCCGGCGTAGCCCGGAAGACGGTGCGCAGCGCCTCATGGCGGCGGACCATCTCGTCGAGCGCCGCAGCGAGCGAGGCGATCCGCAGACCCGACCCCTCGATCCGGAAGGCAACCGGGATGTTGTAGACCACCGAGCCGGATTCGAAGCGGTCGAGGAACCAGAGGCGCTGCTGAGCGAACGAGAGCTCCGCCTCGGCTCCGCGGGCGGCGGGCAGCAGCGGGGGTGCCGCGGACCGCCCCTCGGCGGTGATCCGCCCGGCCAGCCGCGCCACCGTGGGATGCTCGAACAGGTGGCGCAGCGGCACTTCCACGCCGAAGGTGGTACGGAGACGTGAGACGAGCTGGGCCGCCAGCAGGGAGTGGCCGCCCAGGTGAAAGAAGTCCTCGTGGATTCCGGGATCGCGGTCGAGACCGAGAACCTGGGCGAACAGGCCGGCCAGGATCTGCTGGGTGGGGTTGCGCGCCTCCTGGCCGGCCTCTTCGCCGGAATCGTCCGCCGGCTCCAAGTGCTCCAGGGCGCGCCTGTCCACTTTGCCATTCGCAGTGAGCGGCAGGGCGTCCAGGAAGATCCACGCGGAAGGGATCATCGGCTCCGGCAGCGAGCGGGCCAGACCCTGGCGCAGACCCTCGCGCAGGCCGGTCCGCTCCGTCTCCCGGGGGACCACACAGGCGGTCAGGCGGCTCTCGCCGGGCCGGACCAGCACCGCCGCCTCCCGCACCTCGGGGAGGCGGCTGAGGGCGGCCTCGATCTCGCCCAGCTCGACCCGGAAGCCACGGATCTTGACCTGCCGGTCGATCCGGCCCAGGAACTCGATCAGGCCGCCGGTCCGCCGACGGACCAGGTCACCGGTGCGGTAGAGGCGCTCTCCCGGCTCACCGAAGGGCGAGGGTACGAAGGCGGCGGCCGTCATCTCCGGCCGCCCGCGATAGCCGCGGGCCAGCCCGGGACCAGCGACGCACAGCTCGCCGGGGACACCGTCGGGCAGCGGCTGGAGAGCGCGGTCGAGGACCAGAGCCTGAAGGTTGTCGATCGCCGTGCCGATGAACGGCGCTCCATCGCCCTCCGGGGACACCGCTCCGGCGGTGGTCACCACGGTGCTCTCGGTGGGGCCGTAATGGTTCACCAGCGTGAACGGAGCCCCCTGGGGAGGCCGGCGGCGCAGGCGGTCACCGCCGGTCAGCAGGGTGCGGAGCGAGAGCCCGGGCGGCATCGGCTCGCCCAGGAAGGCATCGGTGACCGGCGTCGGCAGGAACGCCACCGAGATCCGCCGCTCGGCCAGCCAGGCGGCCAGGACAGGTGGATTGCGCGCGATGTCGGGCGAAGGCACGTGCAGGGAGGCGCCGGCGGTGAGAGCGGGCCAGATTTCCCAGACCGAAGCGTCGAAGCCGGGCCCGGCCACCATGGAGCAGCGGTCCTCCGGGCTCAGGCCGTAGACCCGGCGGTGCCAGGCGCACAGGTTGGCCAGGCCGGCGTGGCGGAGCTCCGTCCCCTTGGGCAAGCCGGTGGAGCCGGAGGTGTAGATCACATAGGCGAGCGCGTCCGGGCCCGCGGCTTCGGCCGGCTCCAGGATGTCCTCTCCAGCGGTGCCGGCGAGGAGCTCTTCGATCCTCAGCACGAAGTCCTCGCCCAGTGGGATCTCCGGGAGCTCGGCCAGCCGGCTCCCAGTGGTCACGAGAACACGGGCGTCCGAGTCGCGGAGCATGTAGAGGACGCGCTCCGCCGGCAGGGCCGGGTCGATCGGGAGGTAGGCGGCGCCGGTCCGCAAGGTGGCCAGGGCCGCCACCACCAGCTCGGGTGAGCGCTCCAGCAGGAGGGCGACGACCGTCTCGGAACCGGCCCCACGGCTTCGCAGGGTGCGGGAGAGGACCCCCGCTCGCGCGGCGAGATCGCCATAGGTGAGGCGCGCGGCCCCGGTTTCGATGGCGGGAGCCTCGGGCTGACGGCGGGCTTGCTCCTCGACCAGGAGGTGGACCGGCGCGACCGGCACGGTCACGGCGGGTCCGAGGGAGGACGCGAGGACCTCCGCGCGTTCCCCGGCCTGCAGCAGGGGGAGCATGGCGAGGGGAGCTTCCGGATCGCGTAGCGCCTCCTCCAGGAGCACCTGGAAGCTGTCGAGGAAGTGGCGCATCGTCGCAGCGTCGAACAGATCCGTGGCGTACTCGACCGAAGCCGTGAGGCCTGCGGCCTCCTGCTCGACGAAGAAGGCGAGATCGAACTTCGCGGTCGCGGTCGTCACCTCCGAGGCCGGGGCGGCGAGCCCTGGACCCAGGACGAGATCCGGCAGCCTCTGCTGCAGGGCGAAGATCACCTGGACCAGCGGCGAGCGCGAGTGGTCGCGCGGCGGCTGCAGCTCTTCCACGATGCGCTCGAACGGCAGGTCCTGGTGGGCGTAGGCACCCAGGGCCCCGTCACGAACGCGCCCCGCCAGGCGGGCCAGCCCCGGGTTGCCGGAGAGGTCGCCCCGCAGGGGAACGATGTTGACAAAGAGGCCGATCAACGCCTCCAGCTCCCCCCACTGCCGGTTCGCCACCGGCGAGCCGATCACCAGGTCCTGCTGGCCGCTGAACCGATGGAGCAGACTCTGGAAGGTGGCGAGCAGGGTCATGAACGGCGTCGCCCCGTGATGACGGCCGAAGGCGCCGAGGGTCTCCTCCATCTCCGGTCCGAGCGGTCGCCGCTGGCTGGACCCGCGGTAGGTGGGGGTGGTGGGGCGCGGCCGGTCTGCGGGCAGCTCGAGCACGGTCGGAACCCCCTGCAACCGTTCCCGCCACCAGCCGAGCCGCCGCTCGAGCGCTTCGTGGTCGAGCAGCCGCCGCTGCCAGACCGCGAAGTCGGCGTATTGGAGTGGCAGCTCCCGCAACGGCGAGGCGTCTCCGGTCAGGGCGGCCCGATAGAGAGCCGAGAGCTCGCGCAACAACACCCCGACCGACCAGCCGTCCGAGATGATGTGGTGCATGCCGAGCTGGAGGCGATCCCCCTCGTCTCCCAGGCGGACCAGGGTGGCCCGGAACAGCGTGGCGCGGCCCAGGTCGTACGGCTGGCGCGCCGCGTCCTGGCCGAGGCGGTCCGCCTCGGCCCGCCGCGCCTCCGGCGCCAGGGAGCTCAGGTCGATCACCGGCAGGGGGCTCGGCAGCTCCCCGACCGGAACCGCATGCTGCACGGGCTCACCGGCGCCGGGGAGGATCTCGAACCGGGTACGCAACGCTTCATGCCGGCGCACCACCTCACGGATGGCCGCGGCGAGCGCTGGAACCTGGACGCGGCCGGGCAGCGCGTACTCGCGCGCGATGTTGTAGGTGGCTGTCCCGGGGTGCATGAGCTCCAGCAGCCAGAGGCTCTGCTGCGAGAACGAGAGCGGCGCCGGGGTGGAGCGCTCCTCCCGGGAAGGGGGTGGGAGGCTCGGCTCAGACTGCCGTGCCGCTTCCTCGATCCGCGCCGCCAGGTGCCGTACCGTAGCGCGCTGGAAGATCTCGGCGACTCCCAGCTCGACGCCGCAGATCTCGCGGATGCGCGAGGCGAGCTGCGTCGCCAGCAGCGAGTGGCCGCCGAGATGGAAGAAATCGTCCCCCGCTCCGGGCTCCTGGCCCAGCCCAAGCATCTGGGCGAAAAGGCCGGCCACCAGCTGTTCCATGGGAGTGCCGGCCGGCTGGGCCGGGACCTCGTCCACCGCCGGCTCGCGCCGCTCCAGGGCGCGCCGGTCGACCTTGCCGTTGGGGGTCAGCGGCAGGGCGTCGAGGAATACCCAGGCAGCGGGGACCATCGCCTCGGGAAGCGACAGGGCGAGCCCGGCGCGCAACGTCTCGCGGAGAGCGCCCGGAACCGTTCCGGCGCCTTCTCGGGGGACGATGCAGGCGGTGATCCGGCTCTCCCCCGGCCGCACCAGCACGGTGGCTTCGCGGACCCCGGGGAGGCGGGTCAGAGCGGCCTCGATCTCCCCCAGCTCGATGCGGAAGCCGCGGATCTTGACCTGCCGGTCGATCCGGCCGAGGAATTCCAGAGTGCCGCCGGAGAGCCGCCGCACCCGGTCTCCCGTGCGGTACAGGCGCGACCCGGGCGCTCCGAATGGATCGGGGACGAACCGCTCGGCGGTGATCTCCGGCCGGCCCCGGTAGCCGCGGGCGAGACCCGGGCCGGCGACGTGCAGCTCGCCGGGCACCCCGTCCGGCAGCGGCTGGAAACCCGGATCGAGGACCAGGGCCCGCAGGTTGTCGATCGGCGCGCCGATCGCGGGGGCTCCCGAGCCCTCCGGGTCCACCACCCCCGCGGTGGTCACCACCGTGCTCTCGGTCGGACCGTAGTGGTTGACCAGAGCAAACGGCAGGCCGCTCGGGGGCCGGCGATGGAGGCGGTCGCCTCCGGTCAGCAGCGCGCGCAGCACCGTCCCCCGGGGGAAGGGCTCGGCCAGGACCGCCTCCGCCAGCGGAGTCGGAAGGAAGGCGACGGAGATCCGATGCTCGGCGAGCCAGCGCGCCAGAGAGGGCGGCGTTCGCACCACGTCGGCCGGCGGGACGTGCAGAGAGGCGCCGGAGGCGAGAGCTGGCCAGATCTCCCAGACCGAAGCGTCGAACCCCGGGCCGGCCACCAATGCGCAGCGGTCCTCCGCGGTCAGACCGTAGGTCCGCCGGTGCCACTGCACCAGGTTGGACAGACCGGCATGCCGGAGCTCTGTCCCCTTGGGGAGCCCGGTCGAGCCCGAGGTGTAGATCACGTACGCCATGGCGTCGGGGCCGAGACGGAAGGCAGGGAGGGTGTGGGCTGCCAAGGCTTCCGGAGCGGCGTTCAGAAGAAGGACGGCATCCTCCGGCAGGGGAAGGGTGGCCAGCGCGGCGCGGTGCGCGGCGGTGGTGACCAGGGCGCGGGCTCCGGAGTCGCGCAGCAGGTAGAGGATGCGATCCGCAGGCTGCGACGGGTCGATCGGCAGGTAGGCGCCGCCGGTATCCAGGGTGGCGAGTGCGGAGACGGCCAGTCCTGCGGAGCGCTCCAGCAGGAGGGCCACCACGCTCTCCGGGCCGGTGCCGAGCCCGCGTAGAGTGCGGGCCAGCTCGCCAGCCCGGCGAGCCAGCTCGCCGTAGGTCAGCGAGACGGCGCCGTCCTCGATCGCCAGGGCCTCGGGCTGACGCCGGGCCTGATCCTGGACCAGCACGTGGACGGGGTCGGCCGGAATCTCCGCGGCTGGGCCGGCAGAGGCGGCGAGGATCTCCTCCCGCTCGGCCGACGTCAGCAGCGGCAGATCGGACACGCTCAGATCCGGAGCGGCCAGCGCCCCCTCCAAGAGGGTGCGGAAGCTGCCCAGGAGACGGCGGAGGGTGGTGGAGTCGAACAAGTCCGTGGCGTACTCGGCGAGAGCCATGTAACCGTCCGCCCGGCGTTCCACGAAAAGGGCGAGATCCATCTTGGCGGTGCCGGTCGACAGGGCGGCGGGCCGCGCGGAGAGGCCGGGGCCGAAGTCCAGCCGCGGTGGTTCCTCATGCAGGGCGAAGACGATCTGGACCAGCGGGTTGTGCGACAGATCGCGCTCGGGAGCCAGCTCCTCGACGAGCCGCTCGAACGGCAGGTCCTGGTGCGCGAAGGCGCCGAGCGCCCCGGCGCGCACGCGGTCCACCAGCCCGCCGAAGCTCGGATCGTCCGCCAGCTCCGCGCGCAAGGGGAGGAGGTTGACGAAATAGCCGATCAGCCCCTCCAGCGCATCCAAGGAACGATTGGCGACGGGAGAACCGACGAGAAAGTCCTCCTGTCCGGTGGTCCGCCGCAGCAGCGCCTGGAAGGCGGCGAGCAGGACCATGAAAGGTGTGGCGCCGCGGCTGCGGCCGAAGGCGGCGAGGCCCCGCTCCAGGGAGGCGCCGAGCGCGAGCTCCTCGACGTCGCCGCGCTGTGACGGCACCGCAGTCCGCGGCCGGTCGGCGGGCAGCTCGAGCACATGAGGCGCGCCGTCCAGACGCTCCCGCCACCAGGCCAGCCGACTGTCCAGCCGTTCGCCGGTCAACCACCGCCTCTGCCAGAGAGCGAAGTCGGCGATCTGCAATGGAGGCTCGGGGAAGGGGGATGCCGCGCCCTCGGCGGCGGCCCTGTAGAGGGCTGACAGCTCGCGATGCAGCACGTCCATCGACCAACCGTCCGAGACGATGTGGTGCATGCCCAGGAAGAGGCGGTCCTCGTCGTCCTGCCGGATCAGCAGCGCCCGCATCAGTGGCGCCTGGGACAGGTCGTAGGGACTGCGGGCCTCCTCCAGGAGCAGACGCTCGGACTCGGCGTTCCGCAGATCCGGGGGGAGCGCACCCAGATCGGCGACGGGCAGGACCCAGGGGAGCACGCCTGGCGCAACCACCTCCTGGACCGGCTCGGCGGTCCCGGGGGGGAGCGCGAAGCGGGTGCGCAACGCCTCATGGCGGCGAAGCATCTCGCGGAGCGCGCCGGCGAGGGGGGCCGGGTCGATCCGGCCCTCGAAGGCCGAGGCGTAAGCCAGGTTGTAGGTCGCCATCCGGGGCTGCAGGCGATCCAGGAACCAGAGGCTCTGCTGTGAGAACGACAGGGGAGAGGGCCCGGTCCTCTCCGTCCGCTCGGGCGGAGGGGCCTGCGGCGCGTCCTGCCGCAGCGCTTCCTCGATCCACGCCGCCAGGCCTTCCACCGTGACGCTCTCGAAGATCCGCGCGAGATCCGGCGCGACGCCGAACACCTCGCGGAGGCGGAACGCAACGCGGTTGGCGAGCAGCGAATGGCCACCGAGGTGGAAGAAGTCGTCGCCGCGTCCGGGCTCGTCCCGCAGACCCAGGACCTGGGCGAAGACGCCGGCCACCAGCTGCTCGGTCGGGGTACGGGGCGCCTCCCCACCGGAAGCTCCCGCCACCTCCGGCTCGATCCGCGCGAGGGCCTCACGGTCGACCTTGCCATTGGGTGTCAGCGGCAACTCGTCCAGCAGGACGAACGCCGCGGGGATCCAGGCGGCTGGGAGCTTCGCGCTCAGGAGCTGCCGCAGCTCGGGAACGAGGGTGCGCGCGATCTGTCCCCGCCTCGGATCGTTTGCGTACGTGTTCCAGGGCAGCCCCGGATCCACAGGCGCTGGCAGGAACGCTGCCAGTGGAAGACCAGCGGTCTCCAGGCGCCGGAAGACGGCGTCGAACGCTCCGTCTGTGCCCGGCGCTGCCTGCCCGAGCTCGATCTCGTATCCCAGCTCCCCCGCCAGACGCTCCAGGTCCCAGGGATCGACTCCGGCCGCTCGCCCGATCCGTTCCCGGATCTCACCGGCCGTTTGCGCTTCGCCGAGCGACAGCTCGCCCGCGCACGCCGCCGCCCTGGCGACACGTGCGTTGGGGAGACGCCGGATTCCGATGATCTTGCCGCCGTCAGAGGTCAGAGCGCGACGGATCGCTTCCAGGTTCGCCTGGGCGCCGTCGTGCCAGAGCACCTCGTGCTCTCGGGACGGGGTGTCTCCGATCCGTAAGACCACCTGATAGCGGAAGCCGCTCAGCTCGTTGTGCGCGCGCCCCTTCTTGAGGAGGATCTCCACCCGGCCGATCTCGGGCAGCAGGGTCCGTAGGGCGGCGAAGAAGGCTGGGTCCACGACCAGCTCGTTCTCCTGGAGCGTCCGCGTGCGCCAGCGCGTCCGCAGCTCGCCTGCAGACAACTCCGGCTGGGCCCGTGGCAGCTCCACCCAGGCGTGGAAGGCTGGGAGCAGGGGCAGGCTCCGCACGTCTCCCAGGAAGACCGCACCACCAGGCCGGACCGTTCGGACCACCCGCTCCAGGACATCCCTCAGGTACTCGATGCTCGGGAAGTACTGGACGACTGAGTTGACGATCACAGTGTCCAGCGAGCCCGGGGCAATCCCTTCGAGCCGATCCGTCGCCGTCTGGATCAGCCGCACCGCGGCCAGATCGTCGCGGCCCACCAGGCGCGAGCCGAGCTCGGCGATCACCCGTCCTGACATGTCGCTGCCCAGATAGAGATCGCAGTCCGGGGCGAGCTGGAATAGGAGCATGCCGGTGCCGCAGCCGATTTCTAGGACCCGGCGCGGCCAGAGGGCGCGGATGCGCGCGACCGTGTCGTCCAGCCACTCCCGCATTTCCGTGGCGGGGATCGGCTGGCCGGTGCAGGCGCTGTGCCAGCCAACGATGTCGAACGAAGGATCGAGCTTCGGGTTTCCGGAGGGAGCGGCACCGTCATAGATGCCATCGAACACCGTCTTCCAACCAGTGCCCGCCGGCTCCGCTCCAATCCCGGAAGCGTGCGGCTTTTCCGGGGAGCCGACTGCCACGTAGGCGATCAGCCGCACTCCGTGCGGCTCCTCGGCGCGGGCCAATACCGCGTTCGCCCGCGCCGCGGGATGCCAGGCCAAGACCGCTTCGATCTCGCCCAACTCGACGCGGAAGCCACGGAGCTTCACCTGGCGATCGATGCGGCCGAGGAATTCGAGCGAGCCGTCGGCGAGCCGCCGGACCAGGTCACCCGAGCGGTACAGGCGTTCGCCGGGAGCGCCGAATGGATCGGGGAGGAAGCTCGCGGCGGTCAGCTCCGGAAGGCCGCGGTAGCCACGGGCCAGGCCCGAGCCGGCGATGCACAGCTCGCCCGGCGTCTCCCCGGAGACGGGATGCTGGGATTCATCGAGCAGGTGGATGCGAAGGTTGTCGATCGGCCGGCCGAGATCCGGCGCCCTACCGCGGCCGTCCTCGGGCTCGACCACGCCGGCGGTGGTCACGACCGTGGCTTCGGTGGGACCGTAATTGTTGACCAGGTCGAACGGGAGCCCCGCGGGAGGACGGCGATGGAGGCGGTCGCCGCCGATTGCCAGGACGCGAAGAGGCAGTCCCACCGGCATTGGCTCGCGGAGCAGGAGCTCCGCGAGCGGCGTGGGGGCGAAGGCGACCGTGATCCGCCGGCTGACCATCCACTCCAGCAGGGCGGCCGGATCGCGCAGCACCTCCGGCGGCGGCACGTGCAGCGGCGCACCCGCCAACAGAGCCGGCCACATCTCGAAGACCGAGGCGTCGAACCCCGGACCCGCGATCAAGGTGCAGCGGTCCTCCGGCGTCAAGCGGAAGCCGCCTTCGTGCCAGGCGCAGAGGTTGGCGAGCGCGCCGTGGCTCAGCTCCGTCCCCTTGGGCAGACCGGTGGAGCCGGAGGTGTAGATCACGTAGGCGAGCGCGTCCGCACCCGCCGTCCCGGCCGGCTCCGGCACGTCCTGTCCCCCGGCGTCAGAAGAGATCTCCTCGACGCTTAACGCGAAGACCTCCGGCGGGACTTCCGGCAGCTCGGCTAGACGGCTCCCCGAGGTGACCAGGACCCGGGCTCCCGAGTCACGGAGCATGTACAGCACGCGCTCCGTCGGCAGGGACGGATCGATCGGGAGATAGGCGGCGCCCGACCACAAGGTGGCCAGGGCCGCGGTCACCAGCTCGGGGGAGCGCTCCAGCAGGAGGGCGACGACCGTCTCCGGGCCGGCTCCCTGGCCACGCAGACTGCGGGAGAGGGCGCCGGCCCGCGTGGCGAGCTCGCCATAGGTGAGGCGCGCGCCCGCGCTCTCCACGGCGAGAGCCCCGGGCCGGCGGCGGGCCTGCTCCGCGACGAGGAGGTGGACAGGCACGGCCGGCACCATCATCGCCGGCCCACTTCCCGAGGGAGAAGATCGGAAACGTCGAAGCTGAAGGGGGTTTTCCGCGGGAAACGGTCATCGTCACGTAAGGGGAGCCGCTCGCGCATCCGGTCGGAGTCCCCAGTCTCCGGGCCGATGCCCAGGGTCTGGAGATGCTGCGCCAGGCGGTTGGCCCGCTCCTGGAGCTCGCGGTAGGAGAGCTCCCCCACCTCGGAGGCCACGGCCACGCCGTCGGGAGTCCGCGCGGACTGCTCCTCCAGAAGGTTTGCCAGACAAGGTCCGGCGTCGGGCACTGTCGAAGACTCAGGCTCGTTCATCCCGCCCCTGCGGCGAAACGCCGGTTGTTTTTTCTTAGCGTTAAAGCGTAAATAATTTTACCGCGACAGGTACGAAACCTGTTGGGAGTGAAGACCCGGTTTAATGGGTGCCTTCTCGTAAACCTAAGATACACCTTCGCTTATGGCTGTCAAGCTCTAGATCAGACGCCGGGTTTGCGCCCGTGAGGTGGGAGCGAAATATTTCCGTCTGGTGCAAAGATGGAAAGCAGCTCCTTTTTCCGACGTGGCCGGAAAAGGAGCGGTCGGAGGTCTTGCGGGGGGCGGGGGGAGGAGGGCCGCGCTCAGGCCGGGGGGAGCTTGCGCAGGAGCCGGTGGACGACGTCCCGGTTGTCGCTGTTCGCGAGCCCCACCAGGTAGTCGCCGATGTCCTCCGGCGTGTACCAGTCGTCCTTGCCGTCCCCTTGGAGCAGGCGCTGCCGCGTCTTGATCGGCCCCAGGATCAGCTCGAAGACCCGGATGCCGGTCGGCCGCAGCTCCTCGGCGAGGGTGAGGACCATCGATTTCTGCGCCGCGGAAGCCATGGCCACCGGACCGGCCATCGGAAAGGGCTGCTCGGCGCTGAAGCCATTGGCGTGGACGAAGCTGCCGGTCTTGGGGTGGAGCAGGGGGACGAGGATCTTCAGGGCCAGGAAGTGGCTCGTCAGGTTGTCGCGGAGGACCCGGTTCCAGGTCGCCATGTCCACGCTGGTCAGCGGCGTCCCCTGCGACCAGCCGCCGAGGGAGGCGACGGCGAGGTCGAGCTCGCGAAACCTTTCATAGATCCGGTTCTGCAAATCGCGGGCGGTGCCCTCCTCGCCGAGATCGCCGACCAGGGGGATCAGCTCGCCGGTCCGGATGTCGCGGCAGAAGTCCTCGAGACTCCGCAGCTTTCCTTCGTTC
>WUUC01240762.1_pt1 | contig 21765 bp, 29 predicted proteins | sample 6278441 | NCBI WGS metagenome assembly WUUC01 (sample SAMN13675441, study PRJNA597444) | soil metagenome | isolation source: soil | place: USA: Washington | collected 2017-10
TCTCGTTCATACGGATATCTTCGTGCGCCACGATAGAATTGAGCTTCGTGTTGTCGTCGATCCGGCTCAAGTCCCCGTCGTGCTGGATGGCAACCAGCGGATTCGTCTTGAAAGCTTCCGTCGAAAAAGAATTGTTCGACGACCCGAGGGCCTTCGCCTCGAACGTCGCGGTATATCCTGAGAACATCTTCTCGATGATCCCCAAGATAGTAGACTTCCCCGTCCCGGGCTGTCCATAGAAGACGAAGAACTTCTGTATCTTCTTGGAGTCGCCGGAGATAATACTCCCAATCGCCCATTCGATCTTCTTCCTCTCTTCAATCGAGTAGAGAGTGCCAACGATTTCGTCCCACGCTGAGCAATCGTCCGTCGCCAAAGCATATGCCAAGCGCCGACTAACGTAGTCTTCTCGCTTGACCTTCTCGTCGGCGAACGTCAAATTCTCGTCGAGCTGCTTGTAATTGTCGCTGATATTCCGCATGTACATCCGGAAGTTGAACCACGACTTACTGTTGTAGTTCATCATCGACTTTATGGTGACTTCTGCCCCCGGGAATTTTTCCTCGGCATGTTTGCGCATTTCTTCATCTACGAGTCGACCCACATCGTACTCGTCTGTGGACCAGAGCCCAGCTTCTTCATCCCAGATGGCGTAAAACGAACCGCCTCGCACCATCAGGTCTTTCGACCTACCTACTCGGAAGTTGGGGGTAAGCGTCAGGCCGCCGTCTTTCTTTTCGTCGACCTGAATGGTGAAGAAGTCCATCAAACCCCCTTACGAGTCTTGAAGTAGGTATTCACTGAGCTGATACCATATTTCTACTTTTCGCTGGTCCTTGCTTGCACGTCGGAGCGGGAACAATCCTCCATTCCCATCCCGATCGTATGTCCGCCAAATAACCGCGGAGGTAATCTCCTCGACTTCTTCGTGTTTGAAATTGCCTCGGCCATCGTTGTACCCCGACAGCCCCAAATTGCTTATGAGTTGCCAGAACCAATCGGACACGCTGCCGTCCGTTTCGAAAGCCAATCTTCGTGCTAACCCGATCAGCAGTTCCAGAAAACTACAGCCGAGGGACAGCCACTCATGAGGAGCGTCCTCCTTGAAAGTAGCTGTCCACTCGGCTCTCAACTCTCTACCGTCCTCAGCTCGGTTGTCGTCGTTCGGAACGAACCAAGCGAATTCGGTGTGGACTAACTGGTTGCACAGGTTCCAGTATGTCCTGGGGCCAGTCCGGGTATTGGGATTCGCTACTTGACTGTAAAGCCATGTCAAATATCGATTGTCCAACGACCCGGGAGGCATCAGTCCTTCTCCTCGCCGAGGACCTCGCGCTTGTACGAGCCGTAGGAGCGGACGACCTCGAACTCGAGGCCCAACTTCTCGTTTCGGATGTGCACGGTGTTGGCGTCGCTCGACTTGACGCCGAACTCCACTCGGAAGTTCGAACCGATGACGTCATTCGGAGCCGCCATCGGGTGATCACGCTCGTCCACGAGAGTGTCGTCGGTCTCGTAGTACGTCAGTGTGTTCTGACTGAGCCCCGACTCGTTCGCCATGAACTCGTCCATGGAAATGACGTACGGCTTGCCGGCGTCTCGGTCAACCTTGTCGAAGATGTTCACCTGCGACTCCGCCACGGCGACTTCCAGTTCGTCCAGAGTCGCCGTGGCGTCTTCCTCGACTTCTTCCTGCTGGACGATCTTGTGGTACGCCGTCCGCATGTTGGGCTCCCGCGGATCCTCGGCGATCGGAGGTTCCGGCACGAGATCCTCGAGAGCCTCCTGCGGGGACGCGTACGGCTTCCTGACGAGGCTGTAGTGCTCCCGCATGGCCTCTTCTTCGCGCTGGATGCGCTCGTCGAAAGCCTCCGAGAGTCGCTTCTCCAAGAGCTTGTAGCCCACGAAGAACCCAATGCCGCCGCCCAGAGTTGCAGCGGCGGCCATCTTGACCGCGTCGTTCATCACTTGTCCTTGAGCAGGTCGTGGATGACGCCGTCGACGTTGAAGTCGAGCAGGATCGAGTGTTCGTGACCGTTGACGAAGTCCCGGACGCGGTCGTTCGAGATGTTGTCGAAGATCCCGAAGTCGACGTAGTTGTCACGGTCCGGGCCGAGGAACCAGCCGACGACCGCGCCGGCGCGGGTGCGCTCCAGGCCCAGCGAGTCGTACACCTCGTTCAGGAACACGTGGCCGCGCGTCTGCAGGTACTGGTTCCAGACCGCCTGCTGACTCTGCAGGAAGATGCGGTTGTACTCGGGGTCCCGCACCCACTGGGTCGACGACTCGTCGAAGAACTTCGCGTACATGGACGGCATCCCGTCGCCGACCCGCGTGTGCTTGACGACCTTCTTCTTGCCGTCCTCGTCCTGGATCGTCTCCGAGACCTGGCGGGAGCCGTATCGCATCTCGTCGTCGACTTCGTTGCCCAGCTGCGTCTTGACACGCTCGCGGTACTCGTTGAACGCCTTGTCCACCGAGGCGTAGGCCGCGGCCGTTGCGGCGTTCCGACGGGTCAGCGTGACGTGCGAACCGGTCATCAACGTGGCCGACAGGATCAGCAGACCCGCCGCCGGCGCATAGAGCTTGGAGACCGCGAGGATGGTCTTGACTCGGATGACGGCCTGGTCCTTGGCGAAGGCCTTCTCGTCGTACAGGTGGCCTTCGTTGTCGGTGACCTTGTTCTCGAGCGCGTACTGCGACTTCTCCTTGAGCTCCTCGAAGCCCTCGAGGGTGTCGCTGAGCTTCAGCGTGGACTTGCACGCCAGCACGACACCACCGATGCCGGCGACCGCGCCACCGACGAACATGATCTGGGGGGAGTTGGTCTTGAGCTGCAGGAGCTGCCGGCCGAATTTGGCCGTGAGAGTTGCGGGAATTTTCATTTCTCCTCTTTCTGGAAGTCAGTCCAGCGCGGTCGGGCGCGGGAATTCAAGCATGTAGCCTTCGCGGACTCGGCGGATCTGCGAACCCTGCAGGTCCATCCAGCCCCACTTCTGATCGGTGTAGCTGGAGGACCAGCCGACGAGACTCTTGAGATCGTGGATGCTGGCGGCCTCATATTCTCGAACGAGGTCGTACATCCGTTCGAGAACTGTCTCAGCCTCCAGACGAGTGGCGAGCAGGATCTCCTCGTAGTCCAGCTGCCTGGGCAACGTCGTGGGATTTGGTGGTCGGTCACGAGGGTCTCGTGTTGCGGCGCCGATCGGGTTGGTCCCGCGAACGGTGTACTTCGTGTAGTTGGTCGGGCCGGCCGGACGTCCACCGTACCGAGGGCTTCGGGGTCGGGAATCGCCACCGTAGATCATCTTCTCGATGCCGCCACTTGTGGCTTCCGCCAGCATATCTTTCAGCTGCGGAATGACGACTTCGCCGATGACGTACTGAACGACCGTCTTCGAGTCTCCACCGATGATGACGTCCGTGAAGCGCTTGAAGAGGGATTTCTTCTTCTTGGCCGCCATGCCCGTCAGAACCGACTCGATTTTCTTCTCCGTTTCCGGAGTCGGTTTCGGTTGCCGAACCGACTTGGAGTTTCCCGGGAATTGCTCGCTCATTTTCCTCTTCTCCGAGAAAACCTAAAGCCCTTGTGGGCTTGTCGGTTTGATAGTTCAGTTGTCGGTGTTCGGCTTGGTCTTGTTCTTGATTTCGTTCACGGTCTTCACGGCTTCGTCGATGAATGCGTCGGTGTAGTTTCCGGCATAGTTTCCGACAGCACCACCGATTGCAAGACTGGCGATCGGAACGGTCATCTTGTCGATGGTTCGTTCCGCTTCCACGTTGTTTTCGATGAGCTGTCGCACAATGACGGATGCTCCGGCACTCACGGCGATACGGACGGCGCGCTTCAGAATCTTGATCTTTTCCATAGCGATTTCCTTCCAAATGGGGGTCTCATTATACCCCTTGTAATTTGTGCGAGTGATGGGCACAGTTTCCTGCAACCAGCTGTCGTTTAAGGATGGCGTCTGGAATAAGGTGGAGACCCCTGCCGCGCCGCAAGTACGGCCGAGCACCTTCGCGGTCCCCCACCACTCACACGAGTACTACTTCCCGTTGTTCTCGCACCAGGCCCAGGCGATCTGCATCTCCACCTGGGACATCTCTCGGAACTCCGCCTGCGTGGGCTTGCGGTTCTCCTTCTGGTAGAGCGGGCGAGGGTCTTCGGTGTCGACCGAATGCGTCCGCTTGTCCGTCTCCTGGAACGGGCTGCCGCCCTGCTTTTTGGCGAGCTCGTCGATCTGCTTCTGCTGTTCCGGCGGAACCAGTGCGCTGAAGAACTTCACCGCGTTGTTGCCCACGAAGAGTTCGAACAGCAACTCGTCGAACGCCGGCGAATCGAGCAGTTCGCTCTGCGCCTCCTCGTTCTGGATGAACCGCTGGCCGTCATCCGAGCGGATCCCGCAGGACATCCGGATGAGATCGCGCAGCTTCTCGAGGATCATCGGGCCGTCCTGGAGAACCTGCATCTCCTCGGCCCAGATCTTCAGGCCACTGTCCGAAGCGAGGACCGCGAGCTTGGCGTTGGAGAGATGGAACCAGAACACCTTCTCCTGGGACTTCCCGTTGAAGTCCGTGTACTTGATGGTCTTGCTGAACATCGTTCTCCCTTACTGGAGCCGGTCGAAGCCCTTGATGGGCTGGTTGTTGTAGCCGATCATGATGGCCGGCCTTCCTTCGTACATCGTCGGGCTGTACACCACGTCCAGCAATTCGTCGCTGTTCCAGCCCATGTCGTCCGAGAACACGGTCGGGTGGAGTCCGATCTTGTAGTAGAAATCGGACAGCGACGCGTGGTGGTAGTTGTTGACCTGATGGTTGATCTCGTTGACGGCCCGCTCGACCTTCTCCATGGTGTTCTCGAAATATCGCCCTGTCAGTTCGTCGAGGAACAGAACGTTCGAGCCGGTCACCAGGATCATCCCCTGCGGCGGGGGGTTCTCGGCCATTTTCTGAGCGGCGAGATCTGAGCGAAGCTTCTCCTCCTTCTGGATTCCGAGCGTCTCCAGCACCTTCTTCTTGTAGTCGTCGTTCAGCTGCTCCGACAGCTTGAATGCCGCCGTAATGGCTGCGGTCCTGCGAGTACCGACGTGATTGGCACCGATGATCGCGGCGACAGTCACGAGACCAACGGCCGCCGGCGGGATGAATTCCTTCCAGACGAGAGCGATCTTGTCTTTGGCCGTCGGGTAGTCCGACGCGACTTCGCGATCGACGATGATAGCGGAGTTCCAGGCGGCCTTACCAGTCAGGACCGCAGTAGTCACTGCCCCCGCGACGCCGAGTCCCGTCAGGATCCCCGGGGAGTTGTCGATCACGAACTTCTCCGCGGCCCTCAGGATCATTGTTGTTTTCATCACTGCCTTCTTTCGATTCAGCCTTCGTGATTTTTACCGTCTGTACGGCCTTAGCGAACGAATTCGCCACGCTGCTTATGGTGCATCCGGCGATCAAGATCCCGAATAACCACACGATCCCTTCGAGGATGCTCATCGCTTCAGCGTCACCGTCTTGCTGAAACCGAGCGCGGAGAACTTGAACGTGATCCCGTCCTTACCGATCTGGAAGTCCTTCGTCGCGTCCTGCACGAGCACGATCTCGTCGTTGGCTTCCGTCTTCGCGGAGGTGATCGTGGAGTTCAGCGACTCCGCGCTCTTGAACGTTCCGTGCCAGTACGTCGTGCTGTAGCCGTCGCCGGTGCCCATCTCGATCTTGATGGACTCACCCTCAACCTTCGCGGTGAACGCCAGACTGTCGTCCTTGATGTACCAGTCCCCGTCGAGCGGGACCAGAGGAAGGGCGAACCCGCCGTCGACCTGCTGCGGGTTGTACTGGGCCGGCGTGGCGTTCTCGCCGACCGGACCGCTGAACGCGTTGCGCGGCGAGAAAATGAGAACCACCGCCACACCCAGCGCCAACACGGCGACCGCGGCGGAGATGATGACGGTGTTCTGGAAGCGCTTGGACATGGTTCCTTCTTTCAGAAAAATAAGAGTATGTGAACGGTTCACTTATCTCTTCATTATAAGCGATGTAATTTTTGCGAGTCAGCCGAAGAAGTAGTAGATGATGCCCAGGACGCTTGCGGCCATCACGAGCAAAAGTAGCGGCAAAGCTACGAAGAGGAGGAAGACTTCGGCGGTGGTGAATTTTCTTCGCATTGCTCCACACTTTCCGGGCACCCGCGAATCGGAGCATGGCGAGTACCACATTCGTCACAGTAATCGATGATGAACGGTTCCATATCAAACATTGCGAGACCTCCACGAAAACCTAAAGCCCTTGCGGGCTTGTTGGTTTTGAGAATTACTTCAGTTTTGCTTGTGCAGCGATCTTGGCGATCTCGCAGACGGTCGTCAGAACCTTGTTGGCAGCGAAAGCGGCTCCGGCAACCTTCACGATCTTCAGGGTGGATTCCGTTGCGATCTCAGCGATCTTGGCGTAATCCACCGATTTGACGGTGTTGGTGTCGGAACCCGTTTCGGCGTCCTTACGGTCGACGAGGGTCATCTGGATGGCCTTCTTGTTGAACATGGCTTCTCCTTAGTGGGGGTCTCATTATAAGCCATGTAGTTTCTGCGACTAAGAGAATATAGCGATGATGAAGCAAGCGATCATGATTCCGATGAACGGTGACAGAATCAAGAATATCGTGGCGAGGTTGAGCTTATCGTCTTCACTTCTTTCGCCAGAGCGTTGCGGATTCGGGCGACAATCTTCACACACAATTCCTCCACGAAAACCTAAAGCCCTTGTGGGGGCTTGTTGGTTTCTTGATAGTCAGTCCTGGGCGTAGAACTCGTCGAGCAGGCCTTTCTCCTCCAGGAATTCGTTGACGAGCTTCTGGTTGCGCACGACCAGCGCGGTCGCGGCGATGGCGACGGCGGTGGCGGTGATGGCAACCTTGTTCTCGACGACGAAGTTCTTGGCAGCGATAAGCTTGGTCTTCATGGTCTTCTCCTTAGGTAGGGGTCTCACTATAGTCCTTGTAATTTTTGCGAGGAGAAAACCTAAAGCCCTTGTGGGCTCGCGGTTTTGGTGAGGTCAATTCTTCTTCTCGGCCTTCCGGATCTTGGCTTCCTTGACGATGTCGCGCCCGAGCTTGTAGAGTCCGTTGGCCGCGTAGATAACGGCAACGGAGACGACAAGAGTGGCGGCGACGGTCTTGGCGTCTTCGATCATGATGGTTCCTTTCAGAGGTATATGGGTCTCACTATACCCCTTGTAATTCTTGCGACCCCGCCAAAAAGAAAGTCCCCGAAAACCATACGACCTGTACGGGGGAGGTGTACAGGTCGTATGGTTCGAGGTCTCTTGGTGTAGCTGATCTAGAGGATCTTCTTCACGAGGCCGAATGCTTTCGAGGCGATGATGTGCGTTCGCTCGTGCGAGAGGATGATGGCGATTCCGGCGAGGTTCGCGCCGATCGTCGCCCAGGTTTCCTTGCTGATCTTGTCCGTGGTACGGAGTTCCTTCAACTTGGTGGCCTGGCTGATGATCGACTTGTAGTCGTCGGTGTAGCCGTCTTCGTCGCGCGCGAGCTCGAGCAGATGCAACAGCTCTCGGTCGTAGGCGGCCTCGATGGGGTCAGTGGTCTTCTTGAACATGGCGTATCCTTTCGAGGGGTCTCACTATACGCCATGTATTTCTTGCGACCTACTGCTGATCGACCTGCTTGACCACGTTGAGGTACACCTTGGTGCCCGCCTTGAAGACGGGGTTCTCCTGGCTCACGGCGATGCGCCGGACCTCCGCGTTGCCGTCGTTGTCCGTACCGAACACGAGATCACCGACGGCATTCGGATCGTTCTGCTTGTAGTTGCTGGCGCTCTTCCCGAGCAATCCGCCGAGGAAGGTGTCGACCGCGGTCAGGACTCCGGCCGTGACGATCGAACCGTCCCAGTGCAGAAGCTGCCCGACCGTGATCACCAGAGCCGCGGCGAGTGGCAGGACGATCAGAGCAATCCACTTCAGGAAATCGTAGAGCTTCGGGGGGATGACGAATCCGGTGTCATTCAACGGAATATCCCATCTCTTTGAGCCGCTTCTCGAGATTCTCGAGTCGGTTTATGCGGTTACGGAGTCGATCGTTGTCTTCTTCGAGCTGATCGTTCTTTTCCTCAAGCTGTAGGACTCGACCTTCCAGCTTCTCGATTTTTCTCTCTTGACTTGCAATGGTGTCAGTGTCCAACTTCCGGGCACGGTTGTAGGCTTCGGTTTCGGCCTGCGTTCGCACACTTGTGGTTGATGCTTTCGATGCTTGCCGTGCCGTGTAGGCAGCAGACAAAAGCGCCAGGGTTGCGACAATTATCGCGGCCCAGTTACCGCCGTCCACGTCTCGCTCCCTTCTCAGGGTTCGGGAAACCTGCGAAGACCATCCACATGAAACCCAACATACCCCACAGGAACACCTGACTGTAGTTCTGAACGGGTGAATTGAAGAACCAGATACCGGTCAAATATGTCGCAGACCATCCGACGGATAGGCTTGCGACCACCACGTATCCCCACGTTTCAGCCATCGGAGGCCACTTGGTGGAAACGATCGCTGACGTCCCTGCGAATATGAACAGCCAGCCCCAGAACTGAATCGGGGCAAACTGCAGGACAGTCAGTAAGGCTCTTTCTCGACTTGGTGACGACGGAGCTACCATGTACTGGCATCCGATGAAGACGTAGATAATTCCTACGACCATCAAGGCCGTACTGTGGCGTTTCCACGGCCGAAATCCCCACCATTTCGGCGAGGGCTTCACTGGGAGGTTCTCTTCCAGACCCCCTGGTCCTTGATCCATGGTTCGGCCACCTTCCATACGCCTGCGGACTTCACGTATGGGATGGCGCGTTTCCAGGTAGCACCGACAAGAACTCGAGCTCCCGCAAGGAGATCAAGCCGATAGGCCGGAGACCAAGAGCCCCATCCCACAGAGTTTCTCGATCTTCCCCAGAAGTAATATGTTTGGCCTGGGTCGAGATTGTAAATATATTCGGTTGTTTCGTCGACGTTGATCGTTCCGAGAATCACAGCACCTGTAGGATCCTTGCCGTACCGGAATTGCTTCTCCAGGTTCGGCGCGTTGCCCGTACGAACTATGAACGGAAAGCTGACGCCAACAGACTTCTGTGTGACGTTGTAGAACGTTGGTGCAGTGGGCGGAGGCGGAACTTGCCAAGTGATCGCGTCCAGACGGTTCGACCACCCGCTCCACCCGATGGCGTTCTGAGTTCTCGCCCAGAAATAGACCATCTGGCCTGGCGAAAACCCCGTGATGGGATCGTTGCCATCAGAAAATGCAGTATTGGTCGGACCGCTTGAGGAAGATCCCCAACCGATCTGACGGGCCGTGATCGCTGATCCACCGTTCGGACCGTCCCAGAATACGACGTTGATCGCACTCGAAGATATGGGTGTGACTGACCTCAGCGATGGAGGCTGTGGAGGTGTCGAACGCTGAATATGCTGGTATTGCGTGGATGTCGGGAAGCCCGTACCGGATCCGTAGATGGTCCACGAAATATCCTGGTCGTAGCCAATCCACACAGAATCAACAAATTGCCAGTTTCCGCCCCGCACCATTCGGAACTCGCGGATACCGGAACCGGAACCATTCGCTCCGAACGAATACTGCTGATCGTTGTTCCACGATTGGGGACCCGTGTGGAACCAGAATTCCACCCATCCGCCGGTGTCGCGGATCATCATCTGGGCGGAAGCACTGATGTTGATGACGTAGTCAGTCATACATCACCTACGGCAAGATCTTGAAGTAGATGTCTCCGTCCGTACCACCGGTGGGTTCGGCGGTTCCGGAGGATATCCCCGCGGATCCGCGAAAGCCGGCCTTGGTTCCGGGGATGAGCGCCTTCAAGGCCGCCAGGAAGTCGCGAGTTCGGTTGATCTCGTTGTATCCCTCTTTGACCTTTCCGCCAGTTCCGTCCGGACCTTCGTCGGGGACTAGCGGATATCCTGCGGCAGCCGCAGCATCTCCAACGGCCATGACAACCTCCTCTCCCTACTGATTGTTCCAGTATTCCCCAGAACCCATGTCCTTCCAGTTGGTGTCGTACTTCCACGACTTCCAAGTACCTGGAGACACTGAATCCTTGTTCACCAACGACGGATACGTCGCCTTGCCATTTGCGTCGTACTTGAAGATCTGCTCCTCGACTCGCATGAACGCAGCGCCGCCGTTGTCACTACGAACCTCGATGAGATCGCCGAGATTGTAGTCGCGCTCGTACTTGAACTGTGAATTCGAGTCGACCTCACCGTCGATGATGTCTGTCGGACGAGAGCGAAGAAGTTCTTCGTTCGCCAACTGCACCAAATAATCCCACGGATCTGCGGGCTCGATACCTTCAGGCAGCTGACTGATGGTGATCGATTTGGATTTTTGACCAAATCCCCCGGAGTAAAAATCCAATTGTGGATCGTGAACTTCTACCGAAGCGGTCAATTCCTCAGGATATCCGCCCTCGGCGGGGTTCTTGTACACATACGAGACGTATACAACGTTGTACTCTTCGGTGTTGTCGACTAACTCGGTGGTGTTCTGCAAGTTCTGCATGTCGCTGGAAAATACCACCGGGGGAAATTCGCTCTGGGCAGTCGTACGATCGACACCGTTGTAGCCTTCGAAATACAGCTTGGCCGCGTTCGGATCCTTGTATAGACGGTATCCGAGATCGTAGGCGTTCGCAACGGCTTGTACGGCGTTGAACACGCTGTCCATTTTCTGTTCCCAGATGATTCCTCCGGGCTCAGGTTCGGGGATGTTGCTGTCGGGATATAGGCTTCCGGGAGTCGTTACCCAGTTGTTCAAGAACGGAATAGCGTCGCCGGGCGACAGCATCCAGGTCGGATCGACGCAAGCGCGCCAAACCATATCGTTGATCAACTCGATTGGCTTCCAGCCATTCCAGTACACAACGGCCCGCAGGTTACCGTCCGTTTCTTTCACGGTACTGACGCGTTGACGGAGAATATCGACGACCTCGAAGCCCTTGATGGAGAGCTGAGCGCCTTTTTCCTCATCGATCGTCTCGGTGACGGTGTTCACTCGCATGACGCGCTTGGAATCTCGAATCATGAAAAGTGTGTCTTTGACGAAACGATTCTTCATCGAAGGGGTGGAGCGGGCGACAATCTGGAAGTCGCCACGCGCCGCATACCTCTCCGTCCAGATGAACGAGTCGTACTGATACTCGTCCACCACATCAATTTCCCGCAGGAGGTTGTCGAGAATATAGATCTCCACTACAGACCTCCGTACCTCACGGCATATTCGAGCGTGTACGGAATGGGGTCACCGATCGCATAAACGCGGAATTGGTTGACCCCCTCCACGAGATTGATCCAGCTTGACTGAGACGATCGCCCGTACAGGACGGAAGAAGAAACACCGGCTCGAATACGAGTGATCCCTTTGTTCCCAGCAAGGGAACTGACGACAATCGTGTCTCCGTTGAGTAGATCTCCCGAGAAGTCCAGCTGCTGTAGCTTCGCTCCTTCGTCCACATTGTAGATCGAGAAACCACTTGCTGCTCGGTTGAGATTGAGCGTCAAGACGGTTCCTGCTTCGACCGTTCCGGGATAGTCGATTGTCGTCGCAGTAGTGTCATGCACGGTGAACCCGGGCACAGACGCCAACCGACCATCCACGAAATCGGGATTGTAGCACATGATCGAAATGGTCGCATCAGGATCATCCACGAACAGTGGAGAATCCATCGACTCGACGACTCCATCGATATCCACGTACAACCCGGTAGACAAGAAGAACCGAAGGGTGATTCTTGACTTGGGCATGAACCAGGTGTACAGATCGTTGCGGAGTTCGCTGTATGACTTCGGCGAGAAATCCGGATCGAAGTCAAGTTTGAGCTTGATGTTGCGCGCTGGGCGTTTGCCCGATTGGTACGTTTCGCCATCCTGACCAGCCGAACTCGATGAAACAAGCGTGGCCTTGCCCGGGTCGAGACCATCGATCGAGTTGATCTGGTACGGGCTCTCGTCCTGCTCCATTTGCAAGGAAAGAACTGCGCCCCTGCTGTTAGTGATGTCGAGCTGCTGAAGACGCATCAGTTCCCTCCCACCGTCCTGGAAATCAGGTTGTCTGTCTGTCGGTAGATCTCGATCGGAGACAGAGCCTTCGGCGAATTGTTGGTTTGATTGAACGTGTAGCTGGTTCCACTACCATTTTGACCGTCTTCGTCATCCGCCTTACGGTTGGACTCGAAGCTTGCGCTTGCAGTCTTCGCGTTGGCGTAAGCACCGCTAACATCGAATGCCGGCAACGAAAGCAGATCGTTCAGCGAGGTAGCTTCCTTCTTGACCTGCGAGAGATCCAGAACAGGCGTGATGGTCGGGTTGAAATCGACGATTTTGTTCCCGAGAACTCCACCCAGTCCACTCAGAGTGCTGGACATGGAATCGATCATCTCGTTACCGAGGTTTCCCGCCGCCTTCGAAGCCAACGGAGTGTCGTGCTCGACCGCATTGGTCATACCCAACACAAACATCTCGCCAACCCAGTACATCTTCCTCGACGGCGAGTGTGCGTCGATCGCACCCATGGCCGCACGAATCATCGACCTACCGATGTTTGCCGCGGCAGCCACAGCGTGACCCAACAAGGATCCCAAGCCATTCACGATGCCGTCGATCATTGCCTTAGCGATCTGCCAACCAGCGGCGCCAATTGCTGAACTGCTGGCTCGGATCTGAGCGGCCATCGAGTTCATCGTGGCAACCACGACCGTGGCAGCTGCGAGAGTGACGCGAGGGATTGTCTGACCAATCCCTTGGATGAAAGCGATGATGACGTCCCCACCCTTTTGGATCAGGTCGGGAAGTCGCTTCGCAATACCGTCCAGAATACCCGTGGCGATTCGGAAGCCGGCATCCACCATCTTGGGAATGGACTGGATCATCTTGTCCAGGAACAAGAACAGCATTGTGTTGAGCGTCGTGAGGATCTTCGGAGTCAACCGAACGATGGCATCGATGATTGCTTCCAGTACCGTTGTCATCGCATCGAGCATCGCAGGTCCCGCCTTGGCGATGACTTGTGCGAACACGACAAGCGCTTCGCCGATCCGCAACGCGACGTACGGAAGCGCATCGGCAAGACCCTTGACCAAAGCCACAATCGTGGCGGTTGCTCCAGCTCCGGCTGCCGCGAGAAGCGTCAGGCCGAGTGAGAATGCCAGAACACCGACACCCGCCGCCAGCATCGCAACTCCGAGAAGTCCGATGGCTACAGCCAATGCCGCGATGACCGGAACGATTGGCGTGAGGACCAAGCCTGCGACACCGATCACCAAGAACACGCCTGCCAAAGCTGCCAAACCCGCGGCGATATCGCTCCAGCTCATGGCTCCAAGCTGTACAAGCACCGGAGCCAGCATGCTCAGAGCAACCGACATCACCAAGATGGCTGCCGAGCCGGCCAGAGTGCCTGAAGCCACAATCATGGCGGCCGAAATGATGATCAAAGAACCAGCCAAGACAACAAGAGACTTGGCGATCTCGATCCAGCTCATCGACCCCATCTTCTTCATGGCGTTCGCGAGGATCTCCAGTGCGGCAGCCACGATCAGAATGCCGGTGGCACTCACGATTGAAGACGGAGGCAACAAGCCGATTGCAAGCGCAATAGCCGCCAGCGAGACGGCCATGACCGTGAGGCCCTTGGCAATCTCGCCCCACGACATCTTGCTCATCTTACCGACAGCGTCGCCGATGATTTCGAGTGCTGCACCAACAATCACAATGCCGGCAGCCTTCAAGACCGAACCCGGAGGGATCAGATTGATTGCGCCGACGATCAGACCCAACCCGACGGCAATTCCAGCCATACCTCGAGCCAGCTGTTCCCAATTGTACTTGTTGAAATCGCCAACGGCACTAGCCAAGATCTTCAAAGCCGTAGCCAAGAGAATGATCCCGACGCCGGATGCGATTCCGACCTTGCCGGCTTCGGCAAACTTGGTGAACAGCGCAAGAGCTCCAAGCAGTACCGCGGTACCGGTCAGTCCCTTTGCGAGGGCTGCCCAATCCATGTCGCCCAGTGCCTCGACTGAAGTGACGAGAATCCGTACAGCAGTAGCCAGAAGAATCAGACCAGCCCCGGCACGGATCATTCCGGGGGTCGCTGTGTCCAGCGCATTCGCTCCCACAACCAAGATGGCCATGGTCGCCGCCAGTCCAACGATCCCCTTGGCGAGTTCGTTCCAATCCAGACCGGAAAGTTTGGAGACCGCCACGGCCAGAATGTCGACGGCAACCGCCAGCAGGATCAAGCCGGCAGAAAGTACTCCTATTTTGACCGCCGAGGTACCAGTGCTGATTTTGTCGAAGATCTTGAATGCCGTTGCCAACTGACCGAACATCACCGAGATAGCGATGGATGCGCGAGTCAAACCACCGGAGTCGATCTTTGCGAGCCCGATGAACGACAACGTCAGGATGCCGATGGCCAAAGCGATGGCGAGAATTGCCGTAGCGTTCAGGGCATTCTGCATTCCCTGAAGTGCTCCGGTCAAACCTTCGATCGCGTCCTTAACTCCGTCAAGGAATCCACCATCAACCTTGAAGTCCTTGAACTTCGAGATCAATTTCTTGATCATAACGAAGAAGGCAGCAAAAATGCCCGTGTTGAGGGCGCCCAGAATAGCGTCGAAGTTCAGACCGCCGGAGAACACACCGGAGATCGCTTCGCCGACACCCTTTGCCCAGTTGACGAAAGCTCTGGTTCCATCGGCAAGCTTGTCGCCGATACGGTCGAGGATCTTGATGAAGCCGATCCACGCACTGCCGAGCATGTCCACAAGATGCTGCGTGGGACTGATCGACGAGGTCATCTTGTCGAAGCTGTCTGCGACGGCGTCGATGTTATTGTCGGAGCCCTTGAACAGATTTCCGATCAGCTCTGCGAGCTTCTTGATCAGGTTAATCGGGATCTGCAGGATCTTGCCGAGACCCGAGAAGAATTTCCCGAACGCGTCGCCATTCTTGATCGCTTCGTGCAGCGCCACCAAGAAGTCACCGATGTTGCCAGTGAATGCCAGCAAACCCCCGCCGGCACCGGTCATCTTCCCGATCAGATCGAAGAAGAATTTGACGCCGGCTTTCAAGAGCTCCCAGCCGATTCCCAAGATCGCAAAGAATCCGGCGAAAGTCCTCCGGAGGTTATTTGCGGTTTCGGATCCCAACTTCAATTTGGCCATGAAGTCACGGAAAGCGACCGTCATGTTGTAAAGCTGCTGCGCCGTGGTGGCCGGGAAGATCTGTCGGAATGCCTGTCCGATTGGCGCCAGGATCGACAGAAGCGCGTGAAACGCGTTTGAGATGCCGTCGATCAGAGCCTGTCGCCCGCCGAGATCTTTCCATCCTTGCAGCAATTCGTTCCGTGCCTTGGCGGAATTCTGGATCATCCCACCGAGAGTATTACTGACGTCAGTGAAGAGATATTTGGCTTCGTCGAAGTTACCAAAGACGATGGCCCACGTTTGTGCCCATCCCGAACCCACTGCTTCACGCAGAGTGTCGAGCAACTGGGTCATGGTCTTGACTTTGGTGGCCGCATCGACTGCGGTCTTGCCCATTTCGAGGATACCAGCGATCTGCTGCTGGTTGTAGCCCATCGACTTAAGCTGATCGGCCGTCAGTTCACCCGTGAATTTACTGAGCGTTTCCGTCAGAATATTACTGGTGAGCCAGCCCTTTTGTAGGCTGAGTCTGAATGAACCTTCCGATTTGACGATATCGTCGACAGCCACGCCGTGAACTCGCGCGGTCTCCATCAACGCATCCTGGAAGACCTTACCGCCCATGCCGGCGTTAACGACCGAGTTCCAGTCCTCCAGAGTGACCTTGCCGGCGGCGAGGGCTTGAGAGAGCTGATACATGGCCGCGGAAGCCTGCTCCGCGTTCGATCCTGAGACCGCAGCGAGGTTGGCGATACCCTTGATGGCATTTGTGGCCACGTCGAGCGTCACACCGGCAGCCGTGAAGGTACCGATGTTCCGAGCCATCTCGGAGAAGTTGTAGATCGTCTGGTCCGCATAGTGGTTCAGGTCGTTGAGCTTATCGTTGACCTTCTGCAGACCTTCGGCGCCCTTGAGCCCCGTGTTCGCCAGAATCGTCTGGATCGAGTTCAGGTTCGTCTCATATTCGTGGAACCCAGACATGACGGGTTCCAAAGTCAGCGAATGTACCAGCTGAGTGCCAGCGTTCACTGCCTTGTTGACGATATTTGAGAGGGCCGTGATGGCTGCGATCTGCAGAGCACTGAACTTCGCTGCGAGTCCGCCGACCTGATCTTGTGCCCCTGCGGTGGAGAACCGACCGAGCTGCCCGTTGACCTGATCCAGACCCTGAGAAGCTCCATCAAGCTTCAAAGCGGCTTTCAGCTGATCGAGCTGCTTCAGGACTGCGGCGGCTCCTGGACCAAACTGCGCATTGTCGAATTTCATTCGTACGACGCGCTCATCGATACTACTCATGCTGAAGTCACCGCCTTCCATACAGCTTCAGCGATCTGATCGAACACAGGTCGCATGGCCGGGTTGATGTAGTCACGTCCGGAAATATAACCACCGGTTCCAGTGCCGTGGCCGTACTGAATCATCAGCGCGACCTGAAACCCACCCTCAACGTCGGTGTTTTTCCAGTTGATCTCAACCGACGAAGAGGATTTTTTGATGTCGAAGGTCCAGGACGTAGCCGCTTTCCCGGTATCTTTCGGAGTAGCTGCGCTGAGGGCTTTCACACCAGTCTGACCAGCCGATTGGAGCACAGAATCGACTTTGAACTGCTGCATTTTCCGAAGGAACTGCTCGGTTTTAGACCAGTCGCCTTCTGACGAAAAGGAGAACGGCACAAGTCCTCCTCTTAGTCACCAATCCGAGTGATGATGAAGTTGTTGGGATCTCCCCCGGAATATTCCGCGTCGGCCTTTCCCGTGGCTCCCGATGTGAAACCGACCTGTACACCGAAAGATTGACCTGCCACGACACGACGATTGGTTGAAAATGAAGTAACTGCGTTGAAGCTATTGACGGCCTTGATTTCCGAGCCGGTGAGACTGTTATCTGCCGTCATACGGCGAAGTTGTGCGAACATAACAGCCCCCGCAGTTGTGCCGAGGTTGACGTTGAAGTTGTATTCGCCGTCTTTGTTACAGATGAGGCGTCGCGCGGTGGACAATCCAGTCCCCGGAACGGAAAACCATTCGTTGTCTGGATTGTAGGTATCGGCCGCGTAGATTGTGTCGTACTGAACGAACGCGTATGCACCACCGAACGATTGACCAGCAGACGTAACGATAGCTTTGATCCGAGGAAGTCGCGTGCCCTTGTAGATCTCCATCCCGAGCCACTCGTCGGTCCCGATCTTCAGCAGACGAATGACGCCATAGCCGGGCATGACGTTGAGCTTGCCGCGGAGTGTCACACCACCACTGACAGGAATGATCTTCACACCGCCGGCACCGATGGCGCAAATATCGACCCAACCGCCGACCGGGAAGGCGTCCGCACTGTTGAGTGGAATCGTTGCGGTGATCTGAGCGGTCAGCGAAGCGTGATTCGCCAAGATCATCTTGGTTCGGTCGGGACTCCCGGGGACAAAGTTCGTTGTCACGGTTCGAGAAATGGGAACCCGGCCGCCGACGTCGATTGCCGTAGTCTGCTGCTGGAGTGTGGTGACCTCGGTCGCTTCCGTAGCGTCCGTTGCCTTGATACCGCCGTCGGAAGTGCGCTTGACGTACGTGTTGTTCGTCGGATTGACGTCCGTGTCGGCGACCTTCACCAGCGAGCTAACACTCACCCCGCCTAACAGGTCCGAGTTCGCTGCCGTGCCGAGCACGGGAAGATACTGAGAGTCGAACGCCGGATCGAGCTCGTTCCAGGGGCTGGTGCCGTTGCCGATCTTGATGATACCGGTGTCGGTCGTGACTCCGAGCTCGCCGGCAGCCAAAACGTAGTTGGCCGTGGCCCATTCGGACGCGAGGCCGCGCCGCTGCTGCATTCGTGTGCCCACCGCCATTACAGCGCACCTCCATCGATTGTGTCCGTGACCGGAGTACTTGTGGTGCCGGCGTCGTAGGTAACAAACACCGGCGTGTAGGGCGACCCGGCGTCATAGACGAGGTCTTCGAACGAATCGAACAAGAATATGAGCTCGGAAGCCGTCGGAATTCGCGGAGATTCCAGATCGGTTCCGTAAAGCGTGTCTTCGATCAGCTGCAGGAGCTCCGCAGGGACATCTCGAGAGTCGATCTCGAAATGCGCCGTGGGTCGATATCCGGAAATGCTGGGCGGACGAGACGTCACCTTCCAGCTGAACGTGACCGGCTCTGTCTCGTTCGACAAAGTCTTGTAACCGTGGTCGCTCGGCTCCGCCGTCAGGTTGTACAGGAAATGGAGACGATATCCGTGCGACAAGCCTTCGAGTTCGTTCCCGATCTTGGATCGGTACGACATGCTGAACGGTTTGCGTCGCTGCTGCTTGAGCCGAAGGCCGTTTTCGATGCGGACCGTACCGTCGCAAACTGCAAACTCGCTTGGGTATGTGAATGCTTCGATAGTGGCTTCGAATTCTTCGGGAGATGTACGGTTTCCGACCTTGATCCCGTCCAAATACCGCGGCTTTGCCTGTCCACCGGACGCCCCTTGGTCCACGGCGGACAAACCCACCCAAGGCACGCCGGCGTCATCACCGACATACAACACACCGCGGTCGATGCCGGCTTCGTACACTCGAGTACCGGAATTGGACCAACTGATTCTTGCCATTACACCTCCCTAGCCCCTCGTGTTGAACTTGGCTCGTTGAGCCGCAATGACTCGATGGCGTTCTGCTGCGCTCATCTTCTTGACCGGCGTGTTCTTGATGTTGAACACCTGGATCAAGGTGAACAGTCTGGTCAAGTGCCAATGTTCGAACTCGGTCGGCACATTCAGCTGCGCCATCCAGTAGTAAATGAGTTCTGCGGTGATCGTCTCTCGCGACGCAGCCTTGTTCTCTTGTTTCGGGAGCTTGGTTCCCGACATTGGAGCGTTGACGTAGGCCTGAATCTCGTCAAGGTGTTTCTCGAGCAGTCTGCGGAAAACCTCCGGGGGAATTTTGTCGAGCAACATCATCTCGACATAGGAGATTGTCTGGTCGGTGGTTTTGTCCCCTTTGCCAAGGAAGGCTCGTTCCCAAAGAGCCTCCCATTTTGACAGCGAGACAAGAGAATGCTCGAGACGAACCTTGACCGACCTTCCAACGACGAACTTGTTGGTTGTTTCGTCGAAGTTCTCGTCAAGTACAACTTCGATCTCGAGCATTCTCTGCCTCCTTCGTGGATCAGCTGTAGTCGTAGACCCAGTAGTCGTCCACGACGTCCGGGAAGTGGTAGCCGGTCGCCGGGTACGCCTGGACGCCGGTGTCTTCCGTGATGACGACCGGGCCGGCTGCCTGCTCTTCACCACCGATGGAGTACTTGACGCCCGTGACGGCCGGGATCGTGATCGTGTGCGTGGCGGAGTCGTACGCCGGCTGTGTCGGAGTGGCCAGCACGGTGGTACCGCTCATCATCGCGATGACGTCGGCCGGCAGCGGCAGGACCGGGTCGTTGTCGGCGTCCCCGTAGAGGATGTCCTCCAGCGTCGCCAGCTTGGCCGGGTCGACCTGCGTGCTGTCGATCTCGAGACTGGCCGTCGGGTTGTACTCGACCCCGCCGATCGTGCCGACCTGCACCGGATCGGTACTGACCTCCCACGAGAACGTGATCGGCTCGGGCGAGTCGTTGATCGTGGCGTGGGCCTTCTCGGACGGCGCCGCCGTGGCGCCGTACACCAGGTGCAGCTTGTAGCCGAGGTCACTGCCCTCGACATCGTTGCCGATCTTGGTGCGGTAGGAGAAGCCGAACGGCCGGCGATTCTGCTGACCGACACGGACACCGGGCGTCGGGACGCCGTTGCCGTCGTACTTGGCGAACTCGGGCGGGTAGGCGAACGCCTCGATGGTCGCGCCGAACAACTCGGCCGAACGCAGGTCGAGGTACTTGATGTTGTCGGCGTACTGCGGGTTGGACTCGGCGCCCGAGGGCGACTCGGTAACCGTGGTCAGACCGTTCCAGGCGACACCCGTCGAGTACTCGCCGGCCTGGTCGCGCTCGTAGAGCACGCCGTGGTCGACACCGGTCTCGAACATCCGCTCGCCCGTGCGGTCCCACATGAGCTTCGTCATGCGTGTGTTCCTCTCAGAAGTAGATGTTGAACACTTCGTGGTTCAGGTTGTCCGCGACGAAGTGACGTTCATGAGCGCACAACGGTAGTGCTGCGAGCGCGTCAAATATGCTTTCGTCCGGGTCTTCGCTGATCAATTGCAAGCTGTACTGCTTGGTGACATTGTATGGGCGATCGTCTGCGAACTGTGTATCGGCTCGAGCCAATTCGTAGACGATTGCCGGGTACTGCATCTGCACACTCGCCGGCGGTTGGAAATACACGTTGGGACAAACCGCGTTAAGAACTGCACTCAGCTCAAGACGGGACTTGCCCATTGTATTTCCCTCCCAACTCGAGGACCAGACGGGGGTGCGCCTCGGAAACCGAAGTCACCTTCCAGCGCACCCCCTTCCATTCCGCGTACCGGATGGCAGAAATATGATCGTTCGCGTACGTGTCAGACACGATCGACAGCTGTGTCGAAGTGGTGAGATCGTTGTTGACTTTCTCACCCTCCTGCGACCGACGGTAGTTTCGAGTGACGTCGCCGTAATACGATTTCTCGACAATCACTGTCTTCCACACGTCACCGCCTTGATCGACGTCTACCCCGTACCCGACCTTCCCAAAATATCGTGCCATCCCGGTCTCCTTACGCCACCGGGCGCGTGAACGACCAGTCCGCGTCGAAGTTGTGCGCGAAGTAGTAGCCGGCGTTCGGGACGGCCTTGACGTTGAGCGTCTCGCCCGCGGCCAACGCCGTCTGCGCACCGGACGACAGCGTCGCGTCGGTGCTCTGGTTCTTGTAGGTCACGCCGGTGACGGTCGGGATCGTGACGACGCCGGTGCCCGAGTTGAAGGTCGGCGTGGTCGGCGTGGCCAGCGTGCCGGCACCGCGGAGGATGACCTGCGCCCGCTTGGGCGAGGTGAGCGCACCCGAGAGCCGCGTTTCGATCAGGTACTTGTACTGGTTGTAGTCCAGGTCGAAGTCGTCGAACGTGGTGATCTCGCCACCGCGGGTCGAACCGACCGCGTAGTCGGACATGTTGACGATGATCATGAGGACTTCGGCGCCGTCGCGCTCCACGCCCTCCATGACGTCGACCTCGACGATCTCCTGGACCCCGAGAGCCGACGCGAGATCCGCCTTGTTGTTGTAGTACCGACGCTTCAGGCTGTCCTTCGCCAGCAGCATGTCGACCATGACCGCGTTGGTCATGTACGCCGTCGGCGCGGTGCCCTTGTAGGAGTTGCGGTTGCGGAGGACGGCCTCGACCAGGGCGTCGGAGTCGACGTTCGCCGGCACGGTGACGACATCCGTGTAGAACGGGTCGTCGAACGCGATCGGGCGGATGTTCGTCTCGCTGATCTTGTCCGGGTCGTCGATCTCGCGACCGTCGCTGACGAGGATCGCGCGCGCGATTTCCTCGCGCAGCATGAAGCGCATCTCGACCCAGAGCCACGCCACCACGTCGAACTCGGTGATGTCGATGATGTCGTCGCGGTCGAGCTTCTGCTTCTTGTAGACGGTCTTCGGGGTGG
>WUUC01045260.1_pt1 | contig 21760 bp, 22 predicted proteins | sample 6278441 | NCBI WGS metagenome assembly WUUC01 (sample SAMN13675441, study PRJNA597444) | soil metagenome | isolation source: soil | place: USA: Washington | collected 2017-10
TCGCGTTTTTATCTCCCCGTGCGTCGGGAACCTGGAATGGCGGCTAGGCAGGCAATCGGTCAGGTCGAAAGCGGAGTTCGGCAGGAAATCCGCGAGCGAGGTCTTGCGAAGATTTCCCCGGCCTTAGCTGTCCAGGCTATTGATTGTGCTCATGAAGTCGATCTGGCGACGAATTCCCGGGATAAGGCGTTGCTGTTGAACGCCTTGTTGCGCATCACCCAGGAGCTACGGGCCCTCGAGCCCGTGAAGGCCGAGGAGGACGGTGTCGACGACTTCACCGCCCGCCGAACTTCTCGGTACTCAGCGGCCTAGGGTCTGTTCCGCCCCGGAAGGGGCCCTGAGCTCCGGTCCGGACGCTGCCGAGTTCGCTGCCCTGGCCGGCCTGCATCTGTACCCGTGGCAGGCGCATGTGCTGGACATGGCGCTGCGCGAGGACGCCACTGGCCGGTGGCTGGCCCCGACGGTCGCCCTAGTTGTGCCGCGGCAGAACGGCAAGGGCAGCGTGCTCGAGGCCCGGGAGCTCTACGGGCTGTTCGTGCTCGGCGAGCAGATCCTGCACACTGCGCAGCTGTTCAAGACCTCCCGCGAGGCGTTTCGCCGGATCGCCGGCCTAATTGAGTCGACTCCACAGTTGATGAAGCGCACGGCGGAGGTTCGTCGCTCGCACGGCGAGGAGGAAATCCTTCTGAAGTCGGGGGCGCGACTGCGGTTCGTCGCCCGGACGATGCACTCTGGTCGTGGCCTGACCGCCGATACGTTGATCTACGACGAGGCCTACGACACCACCGACGACCATCTGTCCGCGCTGAACCCGACGCTGACAACCTCGAGCAACCCACAGACGTGGTTCACCTCGAGTGCCGCACTGGCACACAGCGACGTTCTGATGCGGGTCCGGGATCGTGGTCGGGCGCAGGTGCCGCGGCTGGCTTATCTGGAGTGGAGCGCCAATCCCGCGCTTGCGCCAGATGACGTGCAGGCCTGGCTGCAGGCAAACCCGAGCGTTGGCTATCGGGTTGACCTGGAAACACTCGGCGACATGGCGACGACGATGTCTCCGGCAGCGTTCCGTCGTGAGTATCTGGGTGCCTGGCCGGAGGACGCTCGGTCTGAGTGGATTATCGCTCCAGAGACCTGGTTCAGCCTCGCGGACCGGGAGTCTCGCATTGTTGGTGAGAAGCGGTTCGCCGTCGACATGCCATGGAGCCGGGAGCGGACTGTGATCGCCGTCGCTGGCGTGCGGGAGGACGGCCGGGACCATGTCGAGATCGTCGACGCCCGCCCGGGCAACTCCTGGGCGGTGCCTCGACTGGTTGAGCTGGCTGACCGGTGGGCGCCGGATGTGCCGGTTGCGCTCGACCCCAGCGGGCCGGCCGGGGCGCTTCTCCCGGACCTGCAGGCTGCTGGTCTCGAGGTGCTGCGGGTCGGCGGCCGAGATCTCGCCGCCGCCTGCGGCACGTTCTCCGACCGGGCGGTCGCGGGTCGCCTGCGCCATCTCGGTCAATCCGAGCTCGCTACTGCCCTTGACGGCGCCCGGCGCCGGCCCTACGCCGACGCCGGCGCCTATGTGTGGGACCGGCGCGATCCGAGCGTTGACATCAGTCCGCTGGTGGCCGCGACGGTCGCCCTGTACTCCGCGGCCCGGGCCGCGGCCGAGACCGAGGAGAGCGGCTGGATGGTGAGCCTGTCTTGAGCTTGTCGCCGCTGCTGCTGGTCGACCCGTTCGTCCGCCGCACTGTGCCGGCCGAGCTGCTTCGGCTGTGGGACAAGCTTGCGATTCGCGCTCCCGAGTTGGCCCGGCTCGACGCCTACTACGCCGGCCAGCAGCCGTTGGCCTTTCTCGCCCCCGAGGTGGCCGAGCAGGTCGGTGGCCGGCTCGCCACCTTGGTGATCAACTGGCCGAGAGTGATCGCTGACAGCGTGACCCGACGCAGTCTGGTGGAGGGCTTCCGGGTCGGGTCGGGCGGTGGTACCGACGACGAGCTGTGGCGGATCTGGCAGGCCAACGACCTCGATGAGTGGGCGCCGCTGGCGCACACCGACAGCCTGGTGCACGGCTGCAGCTACCTCAGCGTCTGGGCGAATGACGAAGACCCGGACACGCCACGGATCACCGTGGAATCGGCTCATCAGATGGCAGTGGAGTTCACCCCGGGCACCCGACGGGTGAGCGCAGCGCTGAAGGCCTACTACGACGAGGACGAGGTCCGGGCGATCCTGATGGGTCCGGACCTGGTGCGGAAGTACCGGGGCGACCGGGATGCCGCACCGGAGGCGTGGACGATCGAGGAGCAGTTCGCCAACCCGCTCGGCGCGGTGCCGGTGGTGCCGCTGCCCAACCGGGCTCGGGTGCTGAACCTCGACGGGGAGAGCGAGCTCGCCGACGTGCTGCCCCTGGCTGATGCGATCAACAAGCTGGCCACCGACATGATGGTCACCAGTGAGTTTCACGCCAGCCCGCGCCGCTATGCGACCGGCATCACCCTGCCCCGTGGTGCCGGGCAGGACGAGCGGCTCCGGGAGGAGGCCCGCGCCTACTGGGATCAGGCGACGAAGGGCAAGACGTGGCTCGCCGGCTCCGGGGTCGATTTCGGCCAGTTCCCCGAAGCGTCGCTGCAGGGTTTCGTCGCTGGTATCCACCTGCTCACCGCTGCGCTAGCCGCGATCGGCGGGCTGCCGCCTGATGATCTGGGGCTCAACACCACGAACCCCGCGTCCGCGGAGGCAAGGCGGGCGGCGGAGACGACGCTGATCTTGCGGGCCCGGGAGAAGCACCGGCCTTGGGGCGGCGGGCACGAACGGGCGATGCGGATGGCCGTGGCCCTGCGCGAGGGCATGCGGTTGACGGATCTGCCGGTGGACCTGCGCCGGATGGAGACCGTCTGGGCCGACCCGGCCACGCCCGCGGTGGCGCAGACATTCGACGCTGCGGTCAAGGGCGTCGACAGCGGTGTCTTTGACGTCGAGCAGGCCCGCGAGTTCGTCGGGCTCACCCCGGTGCAGCGGGAAGCGATCCGTGAACGGGCTCGGGCGGTCGCTGCCGAGGCGGCTGCTCGGGCGGCCGCTGCCGAGGCGGCTACTTCCGATGTCCGGGCCCGGATTGAGCTGGCCCGGGAGCTGCAGCGCACCGACGGCCTGACCCAGAATGCCGCACTCGCCGCAGTCGGGCTGCTACAGGCTGCTGCGCAGAACGCTGCAAGCACCCCAGAAGGGGCCTGAGAGGCCACAGAGCTCCTCTGGCGCGATGCCGAGGGTCGAACTACCCCAGCGCGAGGCTGGGCGTGACATAACGAAGGAGACGGCGCGATGCCGGATGAGCAGAACCCTGCCCCCGAGCCCGACCCGGCTGGGGGGGCGCCCGCTGACCAGTCGCCCGCGACGGACGACCTCGGCGACGCCGGTCGCAAGGCCCTCGAGGCCGAGCGAACCGCCCGCAAGGAGACCGAGAAAGCGCTGCGAGCCGCCCAGCGGGAGCTCGAGCAGGTCCGTCAGTCCTCCATGAGCGAGGCCGAGCGAGCCGTCGCTGAGGCCGAGGCCCGGGGCCGGACTGCTGCCCTCACCGAAGTCGGTCAGCGGCTGGCCCGGGCCGAGTTTGACCGGCTCGCCGCCCGACGCAACCCCGACGTCGACACCGAGTCGGTCCTCTACTACGTCGACCTCGCCCGATTCGTTGGTGAGGACGGCGAGCCCAACAGCACCGAGCTTGCCCGCGCCGTCGATCGGCTCGTCCCGGCCGCCGGCCCCGACCTGGATCGGCGCGGCTCCATTGACCAGGGCGCCCGGCAGCACATGCCGCTCAACGGTGACGACCTCGAGCAGGCGCTTCGCAACGCAGTCGGCTCCCGCCGCTGAAAATCTCGGCAGCGGGACGCCACACCACCCCGATAAGGAGACCCCGTGGCGATCACCGCTGCTCGTACTACCGGTGACTTCACCGGCTTTCTTCAGCCGACCCAGGCCGGCTACATTTTTGAGCAGGCAGCCAAGCAGAGCGTCGTCATGCAGCTCGCCCCGCGTATCCCGCTCGGCGCCAACGGGGTGGAGATCCCCGTTGTTACCGGCCGGATGAGTGCCGGGTGGGTCGGTGAGGCCGGGCAGAAGCCGGCCAGCCAGGCCGCGATCGGGCTGAAGACGATCGTGCCGAAGAAGCTCGCTGCGATCGCGGTGGTCTCCGCCGAAGTCGTCCGAGCCAACCCGGGCGGCTACATGAACATGCTCCGGCCGCAGATGGCCGAGGCGTTCGCGCTGGCCTTCGACCTCGCCGCCTTGCACGACCAGGGCCCGGATGGCACCGCCGGCGCCGGCCCGTTCGCTACCTTCCTCGACCAGACCACGAATGCGGTCGAGATCGGCACCGGCACGAACATCCACGTCGACTTCGTCGCAGGCCTCTCCCTGTTGGTCAACAGTCAGAAGCGGGCCACCGGTTTCGCCCTTGACGAGCGGCTGGAGCCCCAGCTGTGGGGGGCTCTCGACGGCAACAACCGGCCGCTCTACACCGAGCTGCCCACCGACGACACCAGTCCTACCCTGGCCCGGCCCGGTCGGCTGCTCAACCGGCCCACTTTCATGGGCGGTGGTCTGTACAGCGGGACCGCGGCCGACGTGTTCGGCTATCTCGGCGACTGGGGCCAGACCGCTTGGGGTGCGGTCGGCGGGATCAGCTACGACGTCAGCACCCAGGCCACTGTCACGATCAACGGCGCGCTCACCAGCCTCTGGGAGAACAACCTCGTCGCCGTCCGGGCCGAGGCCGAGTACGGCTTCCTGGTCAACGACGTCGCCTCGTTCGTGAAGTTCGTCGACGCCCTCTGATCCGCAAGCCTGAAGAAGGAGACCCAGATGGTCCGCCGCGCCACCGAGCCCGAGCAGGAGATCACCCTGACCGGGGCGACCAACCAGCAGGCGTTCCCGGCGAGAGTTAGCGACGACGCCGCGCAGGAGGACAACCGGCGCCGGGTCGCTGCCGCCAAGGAAGCCGACTACTCCCGGACCTTCCTGCCCGGCCAGCGGGAAGCCCTCGGTGGGGACACCGTCGTGCTCGTCGACCGTAACGGGGTACGGGTCCGCACCGCTGCTGACAACGCCGAACGGCTCCTCCGGGTTGGATACCGCACCGAAGGCGCCGAGCAGTTGGCCATGGAGCAGCCGGATGCACCGGCGGTGGAGTGAACGTTCCGACCGTCAGTGACGCGCTGCAAGCACTGAATTTGCAGCCCAGCGATGCCACCGAGCTCGAGGGTCGGCTGGTCGCGGCCGTCGCCATCATCGAGGGGCTGGTAGGGCCGCTCACCCCGCAGGCCCGCACCGACCGGATTCACTACGCCGGCGGCGCGATCCTGCTGCTGCGCAGCCAGCCTTGCCTCAGCGTCGAGGACATCCGCACCATCCCGCCGGTCGGATACGCCGTGCAGGAGTTCGATCCGGACGACTTCCTGGTCGGCGCGGAAGGCATGCTGATCTACCTCGGTGCTGACCTGCTGCCGCTGGGCTGGTTCGAGGTGACCTACACCGTCGGGCGGGCAGCCGGAACGATCCCGCCCGATCTGCACGAGGCCGTGCTGGTGCAGACCGGGCTGCTCTGGCAGTCCCAGCGGCGCGGCAGCGTCGCTCGGTCCAGTCTTGGCGAGGCCCAAGGCGCGGCGATTACCCCGGCGGTGCGCCGGCTCGAGCAGCTGCTGGCGCCACACCTTCTCGCTCCTCGCCTGATCGCGTGAGTCTCGCGCTCGACGTTCTCGACCGGCTGCTCGACCTGCTCGCTTCCGACGGTCTCGTCGTCCTCGACGGGCAGCCGATCGACGTCCCCAGCGCTCCGGACGTCCTCGTTGTCGGCTACGCCACCGAGGGGGCGCCGAGCGCAACCACCAACCGCACCCCAGCCGGGCTGGTGCTCCGCGACGAGACGACCGTCGTCGAGGTGCCGTGCCTGCTGAGCTGCTGGGGCGGCACCGCCGAGTTCCGCTACCTGCGGGACCGGGCCCGCGACTGGCTGACCTCGATCACCGACAGCCTCCACGGCGACCTCACGCTGAGTGGGCTGGTCACCGAGCTCGCCCTGGGTTTTGACGACTTCGTCTTCCAGACCCAGAGCGAGGACGGTGCCGAGGTCATCTACTCGTTCACGATCACGGCGACCCGGCTCTAGTGCCTCGCTCCCGGTCGTCGCAGTCGGGGGCCGGCGAGCTGGTAACCGGACTGCGTGCCCTGCCACGTGAGCTGCGATCTCGGGTCCGGCCTGCGTTGATTGCGGCCGCTCGGCCGATTCTGGCTGACGCCCAGGCCCGGGCATCCTGGTCGACTCGGATCCCGCGCAGCCTGACCCTGCGCGTGCAGTACGCCGGTCGCAATCCTGGGGTGCGGATCGTCGCCCGCAAGGCCATCGCCCCGCACGCCCGGGTCTATGAGGGTCTATCGGCCGGCCGGGGCGGCTCGTTCCGCCACCCGGTCTTCCAGCGCCGCAACCTGCAGACCCCGCGCCGGGAGGTCTGGGTTACCCAGCGCACCCGCGCATTCCTTCTCCCTGCCGTTCAGGCCGGCCGGGAACGCATCGTCACCGAGCTCGGTGACGCCCTGACGTCCAGCGCCGCCGCGGCGGGCTGGCGTGTCCGCTGAAAACCCCCGACCCAGGAGGCCCCTGTGGCGACCAAGGTGACGCATCCCGTGTACGGGGAGCGCGAGGTGAACGACGAGCAGCTGCAGTCCTATCTCGGTACCGGCTGGACCGAGGAGGACAGCGAGCCCGAGGAGGGCGGCGGAGGTAAGCGAAAGGCGGCCCGGTCGGGCGCTGATGACGAGAAGGGGAGCTGAGCTGTGGCTCGGACCGTCCTGCCCAAGAGCAACCGTTACAACGTCCGTGGCAACACCGAGGTGCTCTGGATCCCTCGAGCTGCTGCCGGTGTCAGCGCCGGACCGGTCACCCTCACCGCGGCGATGCTCATTGCCGCCACCACGGTCGAGCTGACCAACGACGTCATCCCGCCGATCAACGGCTTCACCTCCGACACTGCCGACGTGCCGGTGCCCGACCTCGGCAGTCTGCGCACGTTCAACATCGAGGGTGAGACGACCATCGCGGCGAGCTCGATGGACTTCTACCTGTCCTCGACGGTGCCGGTCGACGACGTCCGCTCGGTGCTGCACAACGGCGACGAGGGCTACCTGGTCATCGCCGACAATGGGCTGGCCGTCGGCGCTCCGGTTGACGTCGCCGAGGTCACTTGCAAGTTCCCGGCCAAGGCCCGTGGCGACGTCGCCCGGGTGACCGTGCCGTTCAGCATCGCCGGTATCCAGGAGAACGTCCCCGTCCCGGCATGACGACCCGTAACCCGTTCGCCCGCAAGCGGCTGCGCACCGCCGAGTTCCGCTTTGAGGTCGAGGATTCGGCGGGCCCGCGGGCTGCGCTTGCCGAGGCCAAGCAGCGGCTGGTCCTCGCCGGTATCGGCAAGAGCGGGGACACGGCCAGTCAGCAGGCTCAGGTCGACGCGGCGCAGAAGGCCTACGACGAGTGCTTCGAGATCGTCCGGTTTCGGCAGAACACCGGCGCCATCGAGCTGCTCGAGCAGTCCCGGGTCGATCGCGGCGAGGATGAGCGGCCCGACGGCTACCTGTGGTGGACCGACCCGGACTCGTTCGAGATCGGCCTGATCATCGCTAGCGCCGTGGACGTCGACCTCACCGCCGAGCAGTGGGTGGCTGAGCTCGCCGAACCCCGCTGGACGATTCAGGACCGCAAGGCCCTGCTTGGCGCCGCCTACGAGGCTAACGTCCGAGTGGCCTACGACGTGGGAAAAGGCTAGCCCGGGACCCGCAGTTCCGCGCCGTTCTGGCCTACTGCGCACCGCGTGGCATCAGCCTCGACGAGTGGCACACCTGGAGCGACTACGCCCAGGCTGCTGCTCTCGCCTGGCAGGCCCGGGAACAGGACGCCTGTCCTAGGGGGCACTCCCGCGATCAGTGGGACCCGGAGGCCGGCGGCGAGCTGCTCGGCCAGCGGCGGCTGAGGTTCTGGATCTGCCCGGCCTGCGAGCACGTCGAGCGGATGAGCCGGCACGACGAGCAGGAGCGTTGGCCTGGCGAGTACCTGGTCTGGGAGCCGGTCCCCGAGCCCGAGTCTGAACTGAGAGAGGAGCGCTGAGCTGTGGCCGTTGCCCGTCGGGCCGATCTAGACCTCAGCGCTCGCCTTGTCTTCGACGACAGCGGCTTTGAGCGCAAGGTCAAGGACGCTGGGTCCTCGGCCAGCGTCTTCGAGCGGCATCTGGCCGCCCTCGACCGGGAAGCCGATCGGGCGCAGAAGTCCGTGATGCGGCTCGCCGAGGCGACCAGCCGCGACGCCGACCGGGCGATGCGGGGCGCGACCACAGCGATGGGTGCTACCGAGCGCGCCATGCGCGAGCTCGACCGGGAGCTGGAGAAGGGCAGCCGCGAGTTCGAGAAGCTTGCCAAGGCCCAGGCGGCCGCCCGACGCGAGCTGTTGCAGAGCTCGGAGGAGATCGGCCAAGGCATGTTGGTAGCCGGGGCCGCGATGGCTGCCGGGCTCGGCTTGGCCACCCACGCCGCCATGGAGTGGGAGAGCGCGTTCGCTGGCGTCCGCAAGACGATGGCTCCCGGTACTGACTTCGCTGCGCTCGAGGAGCAGCTACGCGGCTTGGCGCTGACCATGCCAGTCGCTGCCACCGAGCTCGCTGCCATCGCCGAGAGTGCCGGTGCGCTGGGCATTCGCAGCGACGCCGTTATCGGCTTCACCCGGGTGATGGCCACCCTCGGCGCCACCACCGATCTGACCAGCGAGCAAGCTGCCAACGCCTTCGCCCGGATCGCCACCGTCACCCAGACTAGCCAGGACGACTTCGACAACATGGCGGCCGCGGTCGTGGCGCTGGGCAACTCCGGCGCCTCGACCGAGTCCGAGATCACCGAGATGGCGCTGCGGCTCGCTGGCGCAGGTGAGACCGCCAACATGAGCACCGCCGATATCCTCGGTATGGCCAGCGCCCTGTCCTCGGTGGGCCTGACGGCTGAGGCTGGCGGCGGCGCGCTCAGCCGCAGCATTGCGCTGATCCAGCAGTCCGTTGCCCAGGGTGGCGAGGAGCTCGAGGAGTTCGCCCGGGTCGCCGGCATGAGCGGCGAGGAGTTCCGAAAGCTCTTCAACAGGGACAGCACTCAGGCCATCACTGCCTACGTCACCGGTCTGGGCCGGGTCCGGCAGGCTGGCGAGGACGTCTATGCCAGCTTCGACGCGGTCGGTATCAAGGACAGCGAGATGCGCCGCGCCCTGCTGCTCGCGGCCAACGCCGGCGACACGCTCACCGCCAGCATCAAGAAGGGCAACGAGGCCTGGGAGCAGAACATCGCCCACGTCAAGGAGGCGAACGAGCGCTACAAGACCAGCGAGTCCCGGCTGCTGATCGCCCGCAACCAGCTCAACGACATGGCCATTGATGTCGGTGCCGAGCTGCTGCCTGCTGTTGTCTCTGCTGGTGAGGCTGTCGGCGACCTCGCCACGTTCTTCACCGGACTGCCGGAGCCGGTGCAGGACGCCGTCGTCGCCCTTGGCGTCCTCACCACCGCAGCCACCCTGGCCGGTGGCGCGATTCTCTCCATCGGTCCGAAGATCGCTGCTACCCGGGCAGCGATCGCTACCTTGGCAGCGGTCGCTCCCGGTGGCGCGGCCGCGTTGGGCCTGCTGGGCGCCGCAGCCGGCGGGCTCGGGGTAGCGCTCACTCTCGTCGTCGCTCCGGTGGCCGCTGTGATCGCCACCGCTGCTGGGCTCGCCTACGCCTTCTCCTGGGTGCAGGGCGCCGCCGGCTGGAAACACCAGGCCGCGGACGTCACCGAGCTGACCACCAGCATGGCCGAGTACGTCGCTGCTGGTCGGGACGCCGGCCAGATGGCAGATTCCTTCGGCCCCCAGATGAAGAAGTTCCGGGAGTCGTTCGACGACATTGCCAACCCGGACTTCGACGAGCGCTGGGTCCGCATGTTCGACAAGGTCACCCCGTGGAACACGTCGATGGAGAACAACCTCGGTCTCGTCAAGGAGTGGGACGCCGCCTTCGCGCACCTCGTTGAGAGTGGGGCGCCGGACGTCGCCGCCGAGATGGTCAAGCGTCTTGGCATCTCAGCTGAGGATTCTGCCGAGCACCTGCCGGAGTACAACAAGCGCCTCGCTGAGACCGAGTCTGCGGCCAAGAAGGCTGCCGAGGCCCACCTGGAGTCGCTGGACCCCGGGCTGCGGGCTGTCGCCGAGTCGGTTGGGCTTACCGGCGAGCCGCTCGAGAAGTACCTGGAGAAGATCAAGGAGATAGCGCAGGAGCTCGACGCCTTCTCGAGTCCGATAGGCGTCTACCAGAAGGCGCTACAGGACAAGCAAGAGGCCGAGCGGAAGTCGTTCGAGCAGACCATCAAGGGCACCGAGGATGCCGCCAAGGCGTGGGAGGGCTTCAAGGCCAGCACGGAGCTCAGTCTCTCTCAGTACGCCGACGCCCTTGAGAAGGACAACGAGGCCCAGACGAACTGGCAGAAGAACCTCGTCACTGTCGCTGGTCGAGCTGGCGTTGAAGTGGCCGAGATCCTCCGGCAGATGGGCCCGGAGGCGGCGGGCTTGGTCGCGGATATGGCTACCGGTACCGACGCGGAGATGCAGCGGGTAGCTGACGCGCTGATCGAGAACGCCCGGTTCGGTTCAGATGAGGCGGGCAAAGAGCTTGACCTCGGTATGAAAGTTATGGAAGGTATTGCTCGGATCGGTGCCGACAAGACCGTGCAGGTCATCGCCGAGAGACTTGGCGTAGGCGTCGCGGACGTTCGGCGTATCGCTGAGCAGTACGGGATCACGCTTACCGAGAGCCTCAATCCGCTGCTGATTTCGCTGGGCAAGGACCCGGTTTATGGTCGGACGGCCCGAGGAAAGAACCCGGGCTACATTCCGGAGCTGGCCGAGGGCGGTCTGCTGACCGGCCCGGGCACTGGCACCAGCGACAGCATTCTCGGGCTCGACCCGGCCACGCTCGCCCCCACCGCCTGGGTGAGCAATGGCGAGTATGTCGTCAACGCCCAGCAGACCGCCCGCTACCTCCCGATCCTGCAGGCGATCAACGCTGGCATGCTCGCCGCTGGCGGCCTCGTACGCCGTCTTGCCGTCGGTGGCTTCCTCGTTCCCGACGACGTGCCGCGCCCGCCGTCGACTGCGCCCTACGGCCCACCGATCAGCACCGCCGCAGACCGGACGATGGATGTCGGCTACCGGGCCACCCGGGACTTCGTCGCCCGCAACGCCATCCCTCCTGGTGGGGTTGGGCTGGCTGGCCAGCCGATGGGCGTCCAGCAGATGATGGCGGTCATCAACGGGGAGTACGGGGCTACCCGGCTTATCTCCGGTCTTCGACCCGGCGCGATCACAGCCACGGGGCGCCCCAGCTACCACGGCATGGGCCGGGCTGTTGACCTGCCGCCCAATATGGCGCTGTTCAACTTCCTGCGTGGCCGGTTCCCCAACGCCCGGGAGCTCATCTTCAGCCCGGCTGGCAACCGGCAGATCAACAACGGGCGGCCGCACGTCTATAGCGGCATCACCCGGGCTATGCACTATGACCACATCCACCTGGCTATGCGTAACGGTGGGCTGGTGGGTCGGGCTGCCGGCGGTTACGTGCCGGTCGGTGGTCGACTGCAGCCTGCTGCATCCCCGGCCATCAGTACTGAGGCCCAGGCCCGGCTGGACGCCTACCGGGACCAGATCGTCGCTCTCGACGAGCTCCGGGACCGGGAGGCGCTGCTCGCTGCGATGCGAGCGACCGGTGCCGAGTGGGCTCGGGTTGAGGCCGCCTTCCACGCTAGCCGCAACGAGGAGGAGCGCGGGCGGCTCGCTGAGGAGCACGCTCGGCTGTCGGAGGAAGGGGTCCGGCAGCGAGAGCGGCTCGCCCAGATGGACCAGGAGGCCGCCCGCACCGCTCGACAGATCGCCCTCGAGAAGCAGCTGGCCGACGTCGAGGCCCGCGAGGACGTTGCCGAGGCCCGGCGAGAGCTGGCCGCTGACCGGCTCGACACGCTCCGCGAGTACCTCCAGGAGCAGCAGCAGGTCACCTCCCGGCTCGCCGACGCCCGCCGGCAGTTCGAGTCGGCCGTCGCTGAGGCCCGCGAGGCGCTCCAGCAGCGGGTTGCTGACCTCCGGGCTGCCCGCGTCGACGAGCTGCGGGCCTGGGCTGCGCTGACCGAGCCGGTCGAGGTCACCTGGGCCAGTAGCGTCCGGGCGATTGCTGGCAACGTTCAGGCGCAGGTGGAGCAGTTCGAGGAGTGGACCCGTCGGCTCGCTGAGGCGCGTGCCCGCGGGGTCAGCGAGGACGTCGTCCGTGCGCTCGGTCTTGACCAGGGTCCGCAGGCTCTTGGCCAGCTCCGCCAGTTCAGCACCGCCACGCAGACGGAGATCGACGCGCTCAACGACGCTGTTGGTCGGCAACGCTCCGCCGCTGAGGCGCAGGCCGCTGCTGAGTCCGCGAACGGCCTGACCCGGCTTGGCGAGTCGCTCATCGCCGTCACGGAGGAGACCAACGAGCAGGTCGCCGAGCTCCACGCCGACTTCGCTGAGACTGAACGGCAGGCGCTGGCTGACCTCGCCGCTATCGGCTCGGACGGGGCGCTGGCCTACGGGCAGGCCATCGCTGACGGGCTCGCCTCGAGCCTCCCCGCGATCCAGGCGCAGGCCCGGCTGGTGCAGCAGGCCATGCGTGGGCTGACCGGCGACGAGGCGGCCCAGGTCGGTGGGAACGCGGACCTGTCCAATCGGATCCGCGACATCTTCGCCAACCGCGGGGTCAGCCTCAGCGCAGGCGCGCAGGCTGGGGAGTCCGAGGCGGCTCGGCTCGCAAGGCTCGTCGCCGAGGTGAAGGGTGGCCGCACGCTGGACAGCGTCCGCTCGAGTGTCGACTGGCTGCGCACCCAGACCGTCCGGGAGCCCACCGTCACCCCTGCCGTGCAGCCGGTCGTGCTTCGACTCGAGGGCGACCTGGCGCCGCTGGTGACCGCTGTCCACCAGCGCACTGCCGCCGGCGAGAAGCGCATCCTCATCCAACGGGGCCGCTGATGACCGAGATCGAGCACCGGTACACCTCTACTGCCTGCCAGCATGGGCTGCACGATCGCTGCCGGCTGCACTGCAAGTTCTGTCCCGCCCAGTGCCGTTGCCGTTGCCACAGCGATGATTCCAACCATCGCTGATGGCCAATGTCGACCTTGGCACGGCCGACCTTGCTCTGCTCAGCGATCCGGTCGGGACGCTGGTGACGATCCCCTACCTGACCGCCTTTGCTCCGCAGATGTCCCCGGCCGTCGCGCTCGTGCGGTTCGAGGGCGACCAGTACCCGACCGCGTTCCGCGGCGAGGGCCTGTCCCGCACGCTCAGCCTGTCGGCGACTTTCTCCCGTCGGCAGCATGAGGACGCCCTAGCTCTCGAGCAGCTCCTGCTGTACGCGCACACTCAGGCAGCCGACGGTCGGCTGCAGTTGCGCACCCACACCGGTCTCGTCGACGGGCTCGACCCGCTCGAGGTCTTCGTCGTTACTAGCTGGTCGCACGTCCCGCACGCCGGGCTGTATCGGGTGGTCAACATGAACGCCGTGCGGGTCGCCTACACGCTCGAAGTCTGACGTGCAGCCGCTGCTCGCCGGCCCCCGGCTCGGGCTCGACCTGGCCGATGTCGAGGCCGCGCTCCGGCTCGAGCACATGCCGCGGATCCGGCACGGCGTCACCGTGCTCAACACCTCCGACGTGCCCACCGGCGAGGCGCTTGCCTGGGATGCCGAGCACGGTGCCGAGGTGCGTTGGTCCTACCGATCTCCCGACCGGGTGGCGGGCAGCGAGACCAGCGCTGCTGCGGTCCGGCGCACCGCCAGCCTCCGGCTGATGGGGCCACCGAGCCTTCCGCTCGAGGCCCGTCGGCTGCAGCTGTGGACCGAGCTCAGCACTCCGGCTGGACAGTGGTGCCGCTGGCACCTCGGAGTGTTCGTCGCTACCACCCCACCGCTCGCCGACGATGGGGCGCTGCTCACCCGCGACCTCGACCTCGCGGACAAGACCTACCGGTACGCCAGCCGTACCCTCACCAGCACTCTGCAGGTGCCAGCCGCCACCGCTGTCGTTGAGTGGGTCCGGGCCGACCTGGCCAGCCGGTTCGGAGAGTCCTCGTTCGCCTTCGTCTCCTCCACCACCACGCTCGCCGAGGACATGACTTTTGAGGTGGGCACCAGCCTGCTCGAGGTCTACAGCACGCTGCTCGGTGTCGCCGGCTACGACGCGCTCACCGTCGACGAGGACGGTCGCCCGCAGGCCCGGCCGTTCTCTGATCTCGCCAACCGCGGCCCGGAGGCCACCTACGGACCCGGTACCCCGATCGTCACCGCCGGGCGGCTCGAGCCGCTGCTGCCCACCCTGCCCAACGTGATCCGCTTCGTCGCCCGGCAAGGTCCCTCACTGCCGGAGGAAGGCAATGGCTACCGGACTGTGCGGAACGACGCGACCGGGCCAGCAAGCATCCTGTCTCGTGGTGAGGAGGTTGAGCAGATCGTTGAGGTCGACGCGGAGAACCAGGCCGAGCTTGAGGCCGTCGCTGCCGCCGACGCCCAGCGGTACTTCGCTGGCGGCGGGCACCGGTACTCCGGGCACCTCGGTTTCAACCCCCGGCTCAGCGACCGGGACGTCGTCGGTCTGTCCAAGCCCCGACTGGGGCTGCTCACCGGCGCCTGGCTGGTCACGGCATGGACGATCCCGCTGCGGGCCGTCCGGTCGGAGACCGATGTCCTGGTGCCCGTGACCCTCGAGCAGCGGGTGGAGGTCACCTCGTGAACCTCGGGCACGTTGCCGCGGTCGCTCCGCTGCGAGTGCGGCTCCGGGCCGATGACCCGGGCAGCGAGCAGACCCCCTGGCGGACCGTCGGCACTGGCTTCGTCGTCGGCGAGGTCTGCGGCTACGAGGTCGTCAACCGCCACCTCGTCGTGATCCGGCTCGAGGTGCCCTAGGTGCCAGTCGTCGACGTCGCGGACAACTTCAACCGGGCGAACAGCAGCACGCTCGGCGTCACCAGCACCGGCGCCAAGCCCTGGGTTGTGCTTGACGGCACGGCCGCTATCAACGGCAACGTGGCCTATCTCAACGGTGTCGCCGTCATCGACGTTGAGACCGCTGACGTCGAGGCCAGCGTCACGTTCCAGCAGGCAGAAGGCCAGCTGTTTTTTCGCGTCGTTGACCTCGACAACTTCTGGGCGGTAGAGACCACCGAGACCGAGGTCATCGTCCATCGCAACATCAACGGGCTCTCGTATACGCCCCTGCGGCAGAACATGACCGTCGCCGACGTACATACGATCACCATCACCACCGCCGCGACTGGCGCGGTCACTGCGGCCATAGACGGGTCTTCCGTCTATTCCGGAACCGACACTACGCTGGCCTCGGCTACTCGTGTCGGCCTCGCTGGCAGCGCGAGCAGATTTGACAACTTCGTCGCTGAGCCGCAGTGCTTCGTACCTACAGCGCCCACTGATCTGCTGCCCAGCGGCACCACTGTCGACGTCGGGGCAGCTCTGACCTTCAGCTGGACCTACCACGGCGGCAGCCCGCAGACCAGCTATTCGCTGCGGTACCGGCCCACCGGCACCAGTACCTGGACGACCGTCTCCGGCGGCTCTACCGCCAGCCACACCCTGACGGCAGGCACGCTCGTCGCCGACGATTACGAGTGGGACGTCGCCACCAGCAACACGGCCGGCGCCGGACCGCCGAGTGCCCAGGCGTTCTTCACTGGCACCGTCGCTCCCGGCACCCCTACGCTCACCGCCCCGACCGCAGGCAGCGTCGTCGCTACTCCGACCAGCACTGTCACCTGGACCGCCACGGCGCAGGACGCCTATCAGGTCGAGGTTCTGGTCAGCGGCGCTGTCACCTACGCCAGCGGCACCGTCACCAGCTCCGGCACCCGGTCCCACGAGGTCACCCATCCGGTGAACGGCCGGGCTGAGACCGTCCGCATGCGGGTGCAGGACGAGGGCATCTGGTCCAGCTGGGCGAGCGCCGCCTACACCGTCAACTACGACCCGCCAGCCACTCCCGGCTACACCTGGACGGCCACCGGCGCCGGCTTTCTGCAGGTCACGCCCGCTGCCGGGACTCCGGTTGATGACCAGCCAGCGGTTGTGTCCTTCGCGATCTGGCGGCGCCCAACTGGCAGCGCCGATCCCACCGGCACCCGGCTCGCCGTCGGGGTCCTGCCGGGCGCCACCTGGACCGACGCCCATGTCGCGCATCTCGAGGACGTCGAGTACCGAGTTGAGGCTGTTGCAGCCAACGGCGCCACTGCCAGCAGCGACTGGGAGCCCAGCGAGGCGCCACCGCCACCGCCACCGGGGGCGCCTGATCAGGTCACCGGCGTCAGCGTCACTCCCCAGTCGACGACCAGCGCCCAGGTGAGCTGGACCGAGCTTGAGGACGCCGACTCCTACACCGTGGCCTGGACCCCGGTCGCCTAGCCGGACGAGGAGCTCATGCCGGTCACTCATGTCTCAGCGTCCGTCGGCACCGCGTTCAGTGGCGACCTAGTCACCGTCACCACCCTCGCGGTGCCGCTGGCCACCGCTGCCACCGTCGGAAACCTCGTCGTTGCCGCGCACGGCATCGACAAGGCTGCGGGCACGATCACCAGCGATCCGGACTTCACCGTTGCGCACTCCCACTCCTACACCGGCACGTCGCTGTTAGCCGAGTTCCGGGCAGCGACCGGCAACGCCACCGACACCGCTACTCCGAACTGGGGTACCGCCCGGGAGACCGTTGCGGCCGTGGTCGAGTTCACCTTGGCCAGCCCGGTTGCCGCCCAGACTCTCCACTCCGGGCAGACCACCGCGACCACGGTCAGCGTCACTGGTACGGCCAGCGCAGCCGGGCTCGCTGTCGTTATGGCCAGCATCGACACCGCCCTCGGCAGCGCTCCGCAGCCTTGGGGCACCGGGTACCCGACGCTCAGCAGCGGCTGGACGACTGCTGTGGTTCACCGTGGTGGCACGTCGAGCCCTGGCGTGCTCGTCGGCTACCGGGAGGTCGCCTCCGGGGGCAGCCTCGACTGCACCCTCACCCAGGCCGCCGCGGACGAGACCGCGCTCTGCCTGACCCTGTTCACCGGCACGCCGACCGCTCCCGTCCCGACCGCCAGCCGGCGGATCACCGGCGTCGACGGGCGGGTGAGCGTCCGGGTCACCGACACCACCAGCGTGCGGCTCCGGACTGCCCCCGAAGGGGAGGCCATCACCACCTCGAGCACGGGTGGGGCGTCGGCAACCCCGAACGCCCAAGGTGACGTGCTGTTGAGCGTCCCGGCTGGGCTCGCCGCCGGTGCCTACGACTACCGGATCGAGATGACCGACGCTGCTGGCGGCCTCGTCCTCGACGGCTTCGCCAGTCCCGGCCGGTTCCGGGTCTACGCGACCGGCACCCCTGTCGATCACACCTTCGGGCTGGGCAGCTGCGCCGATGGGGACAGCTCCGCGTTCATCGCGCTCGCTGCGCTCAATCTCGACTTCTTCCGGCACATGGGCGACCTGTACTACGACGACGCGGCCACCCCAAGCATCAGCGAGCTCCGGAGCCACATCCACACGGCGTTCGCCGGAGCGAACATGCAGACGCTTGTTAGCCGCACCCCCCTCAGCCTGACCAGCGACGACCACGAGGCGCTCGGCAACAACACTACGGGTGGCGAGGGCTCCAGCACCGAGGACATCGACGGCTGGACGTACTACAACCAGGCCTACCGGGAGATGGTCCCGAACTCCCCGGCCGCCGCCTCTGGCATCTACCACTCGTGGGTGGTGGGCCGGGTCCGGCACGTCGCGTTGGACTGCAAGACGTTCATGACCGACCCGGACCTCTACCCGGGCAGCGGGCACGTCAGCAAGACGATCCTCGGGGCCGCACAGAAGACCTGGCTGACCAACCTCGCCGCCAGCAGCACCGAGCCGGTGTGGATCGTGGGTGTCAGCTTCCCGTTCTTCGACTACCCGCACGACGGCGAGGACACCTGGGGCAGCTACACCGTGGAGCGGCAGTGGCTCTGCGACCTGCTCGACGAGGCCGGCATCTGGTGGGTGGCGATCGCCGGCGACATGCATGCGATCGCCTACCACGATGGCACGGTTTCGACGTCCAACCCGGGCGGCATCCTGGTCTTCCAGGCCGCCCCTCTGCAGCGCACCTCGAGCGTCAAGGGCGGCATCGACGGCAACGGAGCGGGCTTCACCGCCGGACCCTGGTACCAGGGCGCCCTCGGGTCGACTAGCCGGCAGTTCGGGGTTCTCGAGGTCACCGACGACGGCACTGAGATCGCTCTGGAGTTCACTGGCCGCGCGGTTGACGGCGCAGGTGCCGTCACCGCCACCTTCGGTCCCTACGCGGTCAGCTTCGCGCCCCCCGTGGAGCCGCCACCCACTCCGATCCCTGGCTCTACATCAGCCGACGGCTCTCCGGCGGTGGTGATCGAACTGGTATCCGGCGCGACCTATGACGTCAGCGTGACAGCTGCTAACGAGGCCGGCAGTGGGCCGCCGAGCACCGCGGTTCGGGTCACCCTGCCTGCCGGGACCTGGGACGAGCTGCTCGCACACACCTGGGCCGACATGTCCACCGGTACGACCTGGGCCGGCTTGGCGCCGCCGAGCTAGAGAGGACCACGGAGATGGGTACTACTCCTCGCGGCTATCCCTACCCGGAGGGCACCGACCTGGTGGCCGATGGGGCGGCGGATATGCAGGCGCTCGCCGAAGCCATTGATGACGACGTCGCCGCACTTCCTGGCAGCGTCCTGACGCTCTTTGACGCCGCCGGTGACCTGCTCGTCGGCACCGGAGCCGATGCTGCTGCTCGGTTGGCGGTCGGTACCAGCGGCCATGTGCTGACCTCGACCGGCACCGGGGCCGCTTGGTCGGCGCCGGCAGGTCCGACCATCCTGGCCAAGTCTGCGGACACCAGCCGGGCCAGTACGACGACCCGCACCGCTGACCCGCACCTGACGATTGCTGTCGCTGCGAACAAGATTTACATCCTCGAGATGGTGGTCTGGGCGACGGGAAACTCAGTACGAGCTGGGGTCACAGGTCCGACCGGTGCCAGTCTTATCGCGCAGTCTTTGAGCGCTGCTGCAACCGCGTCTTTTGATATCGGTAGCACTATCGACATGAATGTCAACACGATCGGCACCTGTCTCGGCTTGCTGTCCATCGGTGGCACCGCTGGGTCCTTCACGCTGAGCTGGGCGCAGGTGACGAGCTCGGCTACCGCCAGCGTGGTGAAGCGGGGCAGCTACCTGATGTTGCGGGACATCACCCCGGCGTGACCTCTAGCCGCCTGCTCGCGCTGCCGATGCCGAGGCGTGAGCATCGCGCCCCTCGCCGCCGCCCCCATCTGGACCCTCGCCTACCGGCACGACTGCCGGACGCTCGACGGCGTACAGATCATGCAGAGCCCTCGGCTCACCAACGACAAGTGCGCACCCGACGACACCAGTAACAGCGAGCTGCAGAAGCCGACGCTGGCCAGCAACGTCGAGGTCGTCAACGACCCGGCTGCCACCGACGGTCAGGCGCTGGCGATCCGGGTCCGGCCCGGTACTTACACCACCAGCCTCGGCCTGCAGACCGGCTGGACGATGGGTCGGATGGCGCTGCCGTTCCAGGCTGCTCCGCCGGTGCGCGTGCGGGCCCGGCTGCGGATGAGCCGCGCGGTCGGCACCAAGCTCGCTGTCATGTGGTGGCCGGCTGGTGGCGGCTGGCCGTGGGAGGTCGACTTCGCCGAGGTCTTCGGTGGGCTCTCCCTGTCCGACTACTGGGGCTCCCGGCAGTACGTGGGGCAGCGTTGGCACGCTGACCTCGACGGCAACGGGATGGCCACCGAGCAGCTGCTGAGCAACCGTAAGCACGACGCGACCAAGTACACGGTCTACGAGCTGACGATCCTGCCCGGCCGGATGAGCGTGCGGTTCAACGGCGTGGAGGCCTTCGCCACCACCGACCGGCGCTTCATCCCCACCGACGCTGGCTTCTTCGCTCTCGGCACCGCGCTCACCGGCCGGCGGGACGCCCGGCACACCGCCGACGCCACGTTCCTGGACTACGTCGAGGTCTACACCGGCTGAGCAGGTAACTCCGCGCTGGAGGGGAGTCGCTGATGGATACCACTCCCACTCTCGCCGAGGTGGCCCGGCGCGTTGATGACCTCGTTGAGCGCATGGAGAAGGCCATCGACCGGCTCGAGACCCAGTACGTGCGCTTCGACGTGTTCGTTGGCTTCAAGGAAGGCATGGTCGACGGTCGGGCCGAGGTCGACCGGCGCATTGAACAGCTCGAGAGCCGACAGGAGTGGCTGGTTCGCACCATCGGTGGCCTGGTCCTCGCTGCCCTGCTGGGTGCCGTTTTCGCCGCTGGCAGGGTCGGCTGACCCCGGCTTGGGGCACCCTAGGGAGTATGGATGAGCTCGTCACCGCCGTCGGACGGCTCGAGCGACTCGCCGCCCACCTCACCTCCGTCACCGACGACTACACCGGACCTCGGGATCGACGTCCCCGCAGCGTCTGGTGGCCGGAGCGGCGACGCGCCACCGCCGAGCGCCTCAGCCTCAGCGCTGGAGCTGCGTAGCCTCCGCAGCGACGTTCAAGGCCTGGCCGTTGACCTGTCTGGCCTGAGCCGTAGCTCGTTGCCTGGCCGCAGCCGCAGTCTCGCCTGGGCCGGCTGGGTGCTGTTCGTGGCCGTGGCGTTCATGGTCGTCAATCAGTACCGGGTGGCTGAGGAGCTTCGTGAGACCCAGCGGGAGCAGGCTCGGAGCTCCCGGGCCATCTGCGAGGCCCGCAACAGTCAGCAGGTTGCGCTGCGCAGCCTCGTCACCGACTTGGCCCGGTGGGATCAGCTGAACGGCGACCCGCAGCGCCAGGCTATCTACGAGCGAGCCCGCGGCTCGATCGCTCCCATCGACTGCACTGCTCGCTGGCCCGACCCCGCCGACTGACCTTTGCCCCGGGAGGGCTTCTGTGAGTGACCCGCGCCTGGACCGGATCCCGCACCTCGACGAGCGGTCCCGCAGCTTCCCGGCGCTTACCGCCCAGACCCGTAGCCTGCCGCCACGCTCCTACACCTGGCGGGTGGTCACTGCCCCGGTGCTCAATCAAGGCAAAGAAGGCGCCTGCGTGGGCTTCGGCTGGGCCGCTGAGCTCGCCGCCCGGCCGCTCGAGGTGGACGGTGTCGACGACGGCTTCGCGCAGCGCCTGTACTGGATGGCTCAGGGCGTCGATCGGGCCGAGGGCCGGCACTTCGAGGAGGGGGCGACGATCCTCGCCGGCGCCAAGGCGGTGCAGCGAATGGGTCGGACGGTCAGTTACCGGTGGGCGTTCGGGCTCGAGGACGTCTGCCAGACGCTGGCCTATCTGGGGCCGGTCGTCCTCGGCATCGAGTGGCGGGAGTCGATGTACGAGGCCCCCGGCGGCGGCTTGCGGGTCGAGGGCGACGTCGTTGGCGGCCACTGCATCCTGGCTCGGGCCGTGAGCCGACCGCGCCAGGCAGTGCTGCTGAGGAACTCCTGGGGCCTCGGCTGGGGTGTCAGCGGCGACGCTTGGATCAGCTTCGCTGATCTCGACGGACTGCTCAGACGCGACGGGGAGGCCTGCATTCCGCAAGGGCGGAGGTGAGCTGGCCTCGGCCGTACTCGCGCAGGATTTCTCGGACGACCTCTGACAGGG
>WUUC01007502.1_pt1 | contig 21756 bp, 18 predicted proteins | sample 6278441 | NCBI WGS metagenome assembly WUUC01 (sample SAMN13675441, study PRJNA597444) | soil metagenome | isolation source: soil | place: USA: Washington | collected 2017-10
TACCAAAGGATATATCACGGTGTCGTTGGTCCACGTTTCGGGCACAATATTGACATCCAGCCGGTAGAGGATCCACAGCAATGTACTGACTACAAACACGGTTCGTATCGCGCCGAGCAATGTCCCGGCTATTTCATCAACTCTTCCAAGGAAAGTCTTGTCAATTGCACCACGAATGCTTTTTCCCATCCATATCACCATAGTGACGATGATGATGAAAATGATAAAAAATGATAAGTAAGGAAGTCGTTTGTGGTCGGCGTTGAAATTGTCCTGGAGAAATTCAATACCATAACCACATAGTTTGAATCCACCGAGAACACCGAGTACCAACGCAAGAAGTGTAAAGAAACCCATCAGAAAGCCTTCCTTATATCCTTTCCAGGCCCCGAGAAGAATAACCAAACCAAGTACGATGTCGAGTGTACTCAAGGAGCAAGCAACTTTTTAACAAGATCGGAAATCACTTTTCCGTCGGCTTTGCCTGACAGTTGTTTTGTTGCTACTCCCATCACCTTACCCATATCCTGTGGCCCTTTGGCGCCAACCGTTTCGATGACTTTTTTTAATTCATTTTTAATCTCTTCCTCGGTCATCTGCTTCGGCAGGTAACGATTGATCACCTCGAGCTGGGCCAATTCCCGTTGAGCCAGATCCGTTCTGCCTTCCTTCAGGAAAATGTCGGCCGACTCTTTCCTCTGCTTGGCTGCTTTCATGAGCAATTTCATCTCGACATCCTCCGCAATGTCGCCTGATCCGCCTTTTTCCGTTTCTGCAAGGAGGATCTGCGACTTTATTCCGCGCAAAGCTTCCAGTTCTTCCTTTCGCTTGGCTAGCATTGCTTGTTTGATGTCGCCGTCGATACGCTGCTTTAGGCTCATGAAAAAAGTTGTTTGGTTTTACCGGTGTACAAAATTATTCAACGAATTTTGGATTAAACAATTCTGATCACAGGCATTTTGACAAGACTTAGTGTAAATATCAACAAGATTGCCACACTGCGCAATGCGAGAGGAGGCAACAATCCGGATGTGGTAAGAATGGCACTCGACTGCGAACGTTTTGGGGCTGAGGGGATCACCGTTCATCCACGACCTGATGAACGTCACATCCGTTACACCGATGTAATCGCACTTCATGAAGTAGTAACAACGGAGTTTAACATCGAGGGATATCCCGATGACCGTTACATGAATATCATTCGCGAGGTCAAACCCGCGCAAGCTACACTCGTTCCCGATGGTCCGCAGGTCATTACCTCCAACGCAGGATGGGATACCATCGCTCACCAGGAGTTTCTCAAAAAAATTATCTCAAGAATCAAATCATCGGGTGTTCGCGTTTCCTTGTTTGTTAATCCGGATATCAAAATGATCGAAGGCGCAGCACATGCAGGCGCCGACCGTATAGAGCTATACACCGAACCTTACGCTTCTGGCTATCATACAAACAAAGAGCAGGCAGTTGCTCCATATATTGTTGCAGCCACAAGGGCCGGTGAACTGGGCTTAGGCGTTAATGCCGGGCACGACCTGGATCTGAATAATCTTGCTTACCTGAATCAGTCTGTTCCGTATCTCGACGAAGTATCGATCGGACACGCACTGGTTTGCGATGCATTGTACCTGGGGCTCGAGAATACAATTCGGTTGTATTTGCGTGCACTAAGCAATCATGGGCGTCCGGTTTAGTGCATAATACTGCGGCTTCATCCGCCTCGTTACCGGTTTCATCCATTTTAAATCGGCCATTTCCAACCGTCATGGTAGGTTTGGTGTCAAATCGGGCGGTATGCTTTCAAAACGCAAATTCACATTGGTCGTCGGAGTAGCCATCGCTATTCTCGTGTGGCTTTCGACAGATCTGTTCGGAATGGTCCAATAGGTCAGAACCTCGACCTGGAATTCAATTTCAATTTTTATCTGGCAGGTACATCTGCCTTTTTCCGGACTTTAGTTCTTTGCGACCCTGCAAGGCGAATGAATTCAGGCCGGCACCAATTGACGCCAGCGCCAGGACTTGCTATTTTCACAACATGAAAAAATACAGCATCCTTGTATGTGTCCTTTTTGCTGCTGTTTATTCTGTTGCGCAGAAGTCGGAAGTGTTTACAACCGATGAAGCTGCGATTAACGGTTACGATCCTGTCGCATACTTCAACGAATCAAAACCATTAAAAGGAAAAAAAGAATTCACTTTCGATTGGAATAGCGCTCGCTGGTATTTCGTCAGCAAACAAAACATGATCATTTTCAAAGCTTCGCCTGAAAGCTTCGCTCCGCAGTACGGCGGATATTGTGCCTACGGAATGGCACGCGGCTACAAAGCCAGTACTTCACCTGAGGCCTGGACAATTGCCGACGGTAAACTGTATCTTAATTACAGTACCGGAGTTCGGGAGCAGTGGGACAAACACCGAGATCACTTCATCATAAAAGCAGACGGGAATTGGCCGGCCGTTAAGTCGAAAAAATAGTTATTCGTTAGTGGTTATTAGTTTCGGTATGATTGATCGCCAACCTCGAATAACCACTAACTACTAATGAGTAACTTTATTTAGTATTTCCAGCTCTTCACATCTGCACCCTTAGGAGCACTCTCGCTAATACGCTTCAGGATTTTTGGTAAATACATGGTGTTGTAGCGCAGTCTTGAAATGTAATTCGGGTTTTGCTGATCACCGTTCCAGCAATGTTCCGCTCCATCGCCATAGTCAACTTCGCCGTTATAGAAAGGGTTCTTCGTCGACTTCAGGAAATCTTCCATGAGGTATACCGCGTTGTTGAGATAGTAGTTGTCCATGTCGCCACAGTAGATATGGATTTTGCCTTCGAGCTTCGGACCAAGCGTTGCCCAATCGCGCTGAAGAATATAACGCAGGTCATAATTTTCTTTCCAATACTGCGCAACAGTCGGGTCAATTTCGCCGGTGAGTTTATCAAAGATCCTTTTCGGATAGCCGTCTTCGCCCATTGGCGAAAACACAGCTTCCCAGATGTCCCATTGTCCTCCGGAACGGGACCTGGTTCCCAAAACCAGCTCGAAATGGTTGTTCTGTTCAACCGTTGCTGTGATCTGCCCGAGACCTGATCGCAAAGCGGGGACCGGCAGCTTTTTAAAATCAGTATCGTAGTAGTAAGCATTCTTTTGCTTGTAAATATCGACAAGACAGTATGCGCGAAAGTCGATAGGGTCAGGGCAAGCGGCGAAGCATCCGTTGAATTCCTCGGGATAAAACATCTGAACAGCCAACGCTTCCCACCCACCTGTTGAACCCCCGTAAGTAAAACGCGCCCAGCCTTCACCGATACCGCGGTACTTTTCTTCGATTGCCGGTATAAGCTCTTTCATGATAGCGTCGCCATACGGCCCAATGTTGGCCGAGTTAACAGCATATGAATCGTCGTAGTAGGGATTCGCATGTTGTATTTCGATCACAAGAAACCTTGGGAAGTTTTTAGAGGACCACTGTTTATAAAAGTTGTAAGCTTCCTGCGCTTGCAATTTATTGTACCCATAAATCCCGAATCGTTCTGCGTAGTCGGAAGTATCCATATCGGCCGGAGGAGGTTCGGTGCTGAATCCACCGAAGTCACTTGGGAAATGACCATGGAACACCATGAGGGGATATCGTGCTTCAGGATGTGCATCGAAACCTTCGGGCAGTAATATATGTGCACCGAGGTACATAGGTTTTCCCCAGAAATCGGACAACAACTTGCTTTGGATCTTAATGTGCTTAATGTATTTGGTTTCTTCTGGTTCCTTAACCGGAGGGATTTTTTGATCGAGCACAAGGTCCACAGTGTTGCTCGTCGAAGGATCGATCGTAACCTTGATAGGTTTACTGTAGAAGTTCCCCGGCTTGCTGTTCCATTGCTGGCCTTCTCCCTGATCGGGAGGCAACTTGACAATTTTTCCATTGCTCAGATTAAATGTTTCATACCGGTTGATCAGACCTTGTACGAAGTAATCACCTGCCGGGATCTCATCGACATTCCGGATGGGATATCCGAAAGCAGACGCGTCGATTGTGATCTTGTCACCCGGTTGCATTCCTTCCACATCCACACCGAACATCAACTGCATTTTGTATCCATCGCCCATCTGGAAACGGGGCTCTGACTTATCGTTATTGGCCAGTAACAACATCAGTCTCCCATCCTGCGCATCGCCACTCATTTCAGGCGTGAAGCTGATCGTAAATTTTAGATTAGATTTTGTTCCTTGTTGTGTACAGTGCGTCGTAGCCATAGTTAACACTAGAAGGAACACGGGGTAGAATTTCATTGGAGACCAGGTTTAGGTAAGGAAGATAGTTAAGGGGTCGTGAGATGGGCAAATGATTTTGCGGTGGGCGGTTGGTTTGCTTTTTCGCAGCATATCGAATGAATTAAGCTATAACCCTCATTTTCATATTGCTATGACGTTTCCTTCCCACAAAAACCTGGTTCTCAGGTTTATTGAACCCCAAAGGTTAGTATATTGCACATTGGATTTTGAGCAAATCTCAAGAATGGAAATCTACCTGATAGAAGATGACGAGATTTACGCTGAATTCATCAGGAAAGCCCTGTTGAATCAAAATCCTGCGTACCAGATAAAGCACTTTGGAACAGCTGAAGCTGCGGAGAAAGCGGTCAATGGAAAACTTCCCGAAGTTCTGATCATTGATTATAAATTGCCCGGCATTTCAGGCATCGAATTCTACGACCGTATCAAGTCGAAAGTCACAGAGAACAACAAAGTTGTTATGCTCAGTGCATTGGATGATGGACAGATGGTGTTGGGCTTTATTCAGAAGGGTGTGCGCGACTATGTTATCAAAGACGAAAACGTAGTCGAGTCTTTGAGGTCAATCCTTGAAGGCAACGACGACGACTATTACCTTTTCAATTAGCTGCCTGCTGAAGTGGCAGCCTTATTGTGAAAACGGACCCTTGATCAATCTTGCTGACGCATTCAACGTCACCGCCAATACTATTCACCAGTTGTTTCACGATAGAAAGTCCCAGACCGGTTGAACTTTCTCCACCCGTTGGCCGCGGTGTGAGTTTCTGAAATTTTTGATAAAGCTTTTGCTGATCCTCGTCGCTAAGCCCGGGGCCGTTATCACGAATAGCGACGCAAGCATGGCTACCTTGTTCGATGATCGTTACATCGACCTCCTTATTGCTATCAGAGAACTTGATAGCATTCGACAGAAGGTTTTCGATAATGCGGGAAACATAAAGTTTGTCGGTCATTAACTGCAGTTTATCAGGCGACTGAAAATTGATCTTGATGTGTTTCTTCTCGGCCGTCACACGATACTGCTTAACAATAGAAAATAGCATCGACGGAAGGTTGATACTCTCCGGCGACGGTTCAAGTCCACGTTCCTCGATCTTGCGAACATCTACCAGGTTGCGCACCATGTTCATTCCATCACCAACGATCTGGTACACTTTTCCCAGGTATTCTTTCTGCTCATCATTGAGGTTACCCGTACTCATTTCCAGTAACTGCATCAATGCAAAGATGCGATTGAATGGTCCCTTTAGGTCATGAGAGACGAGAAGGATCAGCTGCTTTTTTTCGCGATTGAGTGATTCCTGGACCTGGTTCTGTTCCAGCAATTCACGGATCTGTTTTTCAATCTCTTTGCTTTGAAGACGGACAAGAAATTGCTGCTTACGAAGTTTGAGGTAAGTGAATACCAGCAAAACGACCGTAACAAGAAAAAGGGCGGAGATGATGAGCAGCCAACTGAGACTCACACCCGAAGATAAAAAAAAGCTGTTAGTAAATAGCTGTTAGCTTTTTAGTCGCTGCGCGAGTACGGACTAAAAGCCAAAACCTAAGAGCTAGCACTTTTTAGAACCGCAACTTAAACTCCTCCTTATGATCAATCGGAACCTTAAAAGGAATGCCATTCACATTGACTTTCAAATCCCCGAGATAACGGATCTGGTATGTTTTGCCACCGAAAATACTTTTGATCGCATCCAGTAAACCAATGTCCTTCATTTCCAATTGTACCGTGAGTGGCACCGTGAACTCGGAATTTCCCCGTGCAACAATGTTCAGTTCGTGATCGACACGCGCTGATTTTTTTTCGTCTACGAAAACATCCACCTTGATCTGCTTCAGTTTCATGCGTGATGAATTCGGATTGTAGAAAACAGCATCGCCTACCAATACAGGGAATCCTCCTTCGCCTTTATTCAACTGGAGATTGCGAACATCACGGAGTTCGATCGCATTCTTCGGCAAACAGGAGACAGCGAAAAGCAACAACAAAAGAAAAGCGGTAACGCGCATGTGAACTTGATTAATAGTTTGTCGTGACTAAATTAGTCGGTTTGAATCCATTAACATCATGCCAGGAACGGAACAATACCTTGCTCAATATGAACACATAGCCGATGGTCTGGCAACGGATGGATACGCGATCGTCGGCAAGTTTTTAACAATGCAAGAAGTGAACCATATCCTGAACCTCGACGAATTTAAAGCCGGTTTGTTTCATTTTCGAAAAGCTGGAATCGGCAAGCAGTCGGATAAACAGATTAACGAAGCCATACGTGGCGATTATATCCATTGGATTGATAAGAATACGGCCGCCGCACCCCTGAAACATTATCTTGATCGGTTACAGGAAATGATCTTGTACATCAACCGCACGTTGTTTCTAAGTATCAGAGATACGGAAGTTCACATGACTATATATCCGCGGGGCGCCTATTACAAAAGACACCTCGATCAATTCCGCGCCGACGACCACCGCAAACTTTCGGTGATCTGCTACCTTAACAAAGATTGGACAAATTACGATGGAGGTCAGCTAAGGATGCACTTGCCGTCTGGCCACCTCGACGTTCTTCCCGATGCAGGCAAATTGGTTTGCTTTCGCAGCGATATGATCGAACATGAAGTACTACCAGCCAACCGCGAACGGTTGAGTCTCACGGGGTGGTTGCTCAATCAGGAAAAATTCTAACAGCTTCAAGTCTTCTGTTTCACGTTATGTTACTGGCGTGAGGGCGTTAGACGGATCTCTGTCCTTTCTTCCAGTTTGGTCAACTTGAAACCTGAAAAACTATTTTGGAAAAAGACTTTTATCCAATCCTGGTATCAACGTCATCGCATTCTTATAATAGATTTTCTTCAGGATATCATCCGGCAATCCAAGGCCGTACATCCGCCAAAAGGCATGGTACCGCTTGTGATAAGGGAAGTATTCATCTTCTGTTTCAAGAACACGGAAGTAAGTTTCGTACTCATCCGGTACCCAGCTGTCTTTACCGAATAACACACGGTCCTGGTACTTCGTGAGAAACGCTTTTGCCGCCCTCGGCTGGCGACCCAGTTCGGCAATGACTGCTCCGATCTCCGTATACATGTTTGGGTATGTATCGAGTAATTGCCCTAGCTTTTTCAGATCACTGCCAAACCAACCAAGGTGAGCATTGATGAATTTTGTCTTCGGATGTTTCTTGAAAATATTGTGCTGTTCAGCGATGATCGTCTCCCATTTTACAGGATCGGTGTCGTGCCTGCGGCCAGGATGAAGTTTAAGCTCCAGCCATCGTTCATTCTTGTTGTCGATGGGTTGCCAGAATTGTTTTGGATCGGCCGCGTGAATTAGCACCGGGATGCCAAGCTCGCCACACTTCGCCCATATTGGATCAATGCGAGGATCATCAATAGGTATCCGGTTGCCTTTGGAATCCTTCGCCGACATACCAAGGTTCTTATAGATCTTTAATCCCTTTGCGCCGCGTTTCACATCATCGTCTATTTGTTTAGTGATGCGCCCCGCCCACTCAGGATTGTCGATATCTGTAAAGTCGATGTTGGTAAAAACCACGAAGCGATTCGGGTACTGCTTCTTAATATTGTCGACAGCCTTCTCCAGGTGATCGCCACTGCTCCTGAAACCGCGTCCACTGAGATTTACCATCACTGCCATGTTGAGCTTATCCATCTCCTTTACCCGCTCACTAAGATCGGCAGTGTTCATGTTGCCGTAGTGATTGTGAATGTCGATAAAGGGAAACTTAGACCTGGTAAGCCGGTGCTCCTCGACGACCAATGATGTTGGCGGATCATAGTCCTCGAAATCCATCTTCATGTCTAAAGGCCTTTCCTGGCCCCTAGCAGTAAAACTCGATAACAGGGCAACCGCACACACAGCAAACAGGGGTATTCTTTTCATATCAATATTTATCCCGCACCCGGGAGTTGAAGGGCATAATTTATGGTAAAGAAACAAATCCCGTTCCACCATACGGTACAACGGCAGGTTTCAACGTTCCGATGGCAATTTCCGGTGGTTCAATGACAGAAATTAAACCCTCTGGCATGGTTTTCGTCTAAAGGTACAGGAAGCCAGTTATGAAAAAGCTTATCTCATTTACACTTTTTGCAACACTACTGCTGATCGTTGTGTTTGCGCAGAAGATCAGAGTTCAGGAGGTGCCCGAAGGCAACACGAAAACCGTTGCGGTCATTGGTACGAAGAATTCTTTATAACTTTCCCCTGCTAATTTTTTGATATGAGGCTCCTTCTTTTCGTTTGCCTTTTGGCAATCAGTGTCGGTGTAAAGTCACAGTCGGCAGACCCCGCTGTGGAAGCAGCGCGCAGGAGGATCGATGCGGGAGATTTCGCGGGTGCAAAGTCCGATCTGTCAAAGGTGATAGCCTCCAATGCCAGGAATAAACATGCGTTCACGCTTCGTGGTCAATCCCGCATCGGCCTTGGAGATTTTTATGGAGCCATTGCTGACCTGACCTTTGCGCTTGAGCTCGATTCAACAAATTCTGAAGCACTCGCTTTGATCGGTGAAGCCAAAATGGAATTAGGTGACGATGAGGGGGCCATCGACGACCTTGACAAAGCAATAAAATATAACCCCGAAAATTCCGATGCCTTCACTGTACGTGGACTCGCGATGTTTAACCTTGGAGAACTGCAAGAGGCTTTTTTCGATTTTTCTAAGGCACTGGAGATCGGTCCGGCAGATGCGGTTAAGTATCACAACAGGGGAGTAGCAAAAATTGAAATAGGAGAATTCCTCAGTTCGATCGATGACTTCACGAATGCAATTGAAATGGACAAGACTGATCCGAGCTTTTACAATTATCGCGGAGTTGCCTATTACAACACGGCCAACTACGATAAAGCTATAGCCGATTATGACCAGGCAATAAAAATGGAAGCTACAGACGCTGTGAAATACGAGAACCGCGCGTTAGCTCGTGTCGGCAAAAATGACCTCAAAGGAGCGTTGGACGACTATAACAAGGCTATCGAAATTGAATCGGGCGACCCCGAGACATTTTACTATCGTGGCGTACTTAAACACACCATGCAGGATTATGATGGCGCCATCGCGGATTTTACAAAGGCGATCGAACTCGATGACGCAGAGCCAACGTATTACGATAGCCGAGCAATGAGCAAAACCGAAAAGGAAGATTTTGCAGGAGCCATAGACGACTTCTCTTCTTCTATAGATCTTTACCCCGCCGATGCTGATACCTATTTATTGCGTGGGTTGGCCAAGTTGCAGGTAAACAACAACTACGATGGCTGCCTCGATCTGAAGAAAGCAGATGAGATGGGTTCGGCGGATGCAAAAACGGCTATCAGGAAAAACTGTAAGAGCAAGTAGCTTGTATTCCCTGAAGCGATCACTTATTTGAAGAGCACGCGTATACTGATCATTCTAAACGGCATCAGTCGAAGGAGATCTCATTTCCTGAAAAACATTCTGCCTGTTCTGACTTCTAAGTTCCTCGTGGAAGTAAGAGAAACAACCTTCGCAGGTCATGCTGAAGTGCTGGCAACTGCTGCGACAAAAGAAGGGTTCCCGATCATACTCTCCGCTGGCGGCGACGGAACGATGCACCAGATACTCAATGGTGTACTCGCTGCCGGCATCGACACTTTACCTGTGCTCGGTCTGATTCCGTTAGGTTCCGGCAACGACCTGGCACGTCCGTTTGCAATTAAAGCCGATGCAATTCAAATATCCCGTCTCCTGCAAGCCAATGATCCTGGCTTGATCGATATTGGCTGTGCGCGAACAACAGATACGAACGGTGTAATAACAACGAGATATTTTATCAACGAGTGTTCGATTGGCATGGGCCCCGAGGTTGTTCGGCGTATGAATGATACCGGCAGGTCTTCAGCAGCTGCCTTGATGTATCTAAAGGCGATCGTTTCCACCTTCTTCATGTTGAAACCCGAATGGATTGAAGTGAAAAGTGAAACGTTTAACTGGTCGGGCATGTCGCGTGTATTGGCTGTTGCGAATGGAAGATGTTTTGGTCACGGGATCTTTATCGCCCCGGAAGCGTCCGTGAATGATGGACAACTGAATGTGTTCCTGGCTGCCAATCCCGGATTGCTTCGGTTCATCACTCTCTTGCAGCAACTGAAGAAGCCGAGGCAATCGAAGGCTTCTTGTCTGCATTATTTCACCACCAAAAAAGTTCTTGTAACTTCAAAAAAACCGTTGCCCGTGGAGGGAGATGGTGAGCCAATTGGCTTCACGCCGTTGGAATGTGAAATAAAGTCGCAGAAAGTGAAATTCTTTTACTGATGACGCCATGCACTTCAGGCTTCAACATACTTTTGATAAACTGGAAAGTCAGCGGCGTAAGTTACTGCTCGAAGTCAAGATGATGCCTGACGAAACGTTCAACACGGCGCCTGAAAACCGGTGGTCTGTAAACCAGGTGCTGGCACACCTCGTTGCCGCCGAACGGCTATCGCTGATGTATATGCAGAAAAAAGTATTGGGTGCAAAAGAGCTTTCCGATACCGGGTTATGGGAAGAACTAAAAATGTTGATCCTGAAAATTTCGCAACGACTTCCGGGATTGAAATTCAAGGCACCCACGGTGGTGAAAGAACACACTTCGGCATACAGCAGTTATGATGCCCTCGCCGCTGATTGGGATAAAGTTCGGGCGGAATGGAAGCAATTTTTGAGCAACCTTCCTGACGAGTTCGTTCGCAGAAAGATATACAGACATGTTGTTGCAGGCCGGCTCAATGCACATCATAGTTTGGTCTTTGCCGGCGAGCATATTGCGCATCACATTCCGCAGATAAGGGCGTTACAGAAACGAACGAAAAGCAGCCGTATTGCATAATCATGCGGTGCCGCTGTCAATGTTGACTCACGCTCTCCTTTTTTTTGGTGGAAAATCCGTGCCGGCTATGGGAACCTACTTCTCAATTTTTTCGAGGCGAAGATTCACGATGTCTAACCGTAGATTGACCTCGTCGAGCTTTTGACAGAATTTTATTTCCATTCCGGTGATTCGTTTATCAAGGTCAATGAATTTCAGGTAGATTTTGTTGAACCCTTCGTCAACCTTGATGAACTTCTGATCCATCTTATTGAACCTTTCGTCCACCTCGATGAGCTTCTGATCCATCTTATTGAATCTTTCGTCCACCTCGATGAGCTTCTGATCCATCTTATTGAATCTTTTGTCAACCTCGATGAACTCCTGATCCATCTTATTGAATCGTGCGTCAACTGCGTCGAATCTTATTCTAATTTGGTCGAACTGAGGATCAACCTCTTCGCGTATTACGCCGCGAATGGCAATTAAGTCTTCCTTAGTTAGTGTCATAGGGATAGTGAATTAGTTCCGGTCAGACATTAAACTCTGTGTATGCAAAAGTACTACTGCGACCTGAAAAAGTGAAAAAAAATTGACATAATTTATTGATTATCAACGTATTGCGTGACCAAAATGGTCAATTCTAGAATTATGACGAGCTGGTGAACGGACCAGCTACTCGACAAATAAACGTTGCCAGTTGAGCATTCCTCAAATATCTTTCAGCTTTAACCCCTCCCTATGCAAAGACTTTTTACCCTTTTCATTGTACTTTGTTCTGTATCCGCTATTGGTCAGACGGCACTACAATCACCGGCGCAGTTCCTGGGCTACGAATTGGGCGATCGTTTTACACGACATCATCGTGTTCTGGAATATTTCAAACACGTAGATGAGGCCATGCCGAACGTTAAGCTCACGCAGTACGGTGTAACATACGAACACCGGCCATTGGTGTATGCAGTGATTGCATCGACAGAGAACTTCGCGAAGCTTGAAGAGATCCGCCAGGACAATCTGAAAAGAGCGGCAGTACTTGAGGGGTCACCATCTTCATCGAAAGTTGCCATTGTTTGGTTAAGTTATAACGTGCATGGTAACGAGGCGAACTCTACTGAAGCTTCGATGGCAACGTTGTATGAACTTGCTAATCCCTCGAGTGGGCGCGCACAGGAATGGTTGAAAAACACTGTAGTCATTATCGATCCTTGTATCAATCCCGATGGGCGCGACCGGTATGCCAACTTCTATAATCAATATGGTAATGCGATACCCAATCCCAGTGGCGACGCGAAGGAACACCGGGAGCCATGGCCTGGTGGACGAACGAATCATTACATGTTCGATCTTAACCGCGACTGGGCGTGGGAAACACAAATCGAATCCAGATCGCGCATTCAAATTTACAATCAATGGTTGCCTCACGTTCACGTAGATTTTCACGAACAGGGCTACAACAATCCTTACTACTTTGCGCCAGCGGCAGAACCCCTGCACGATGTTATCTCGCCCTGGCAGCGGGAGTTTCAGGTAATGATCGGAAAAAACAATGCTAAATATTTCGATCAGCAGGGTTGGTTGTACTTCACTAAGGAAGTCTTCGACCTCTACTATCCCAGCTATGGCGATACCTATCCAACTTATAGTGGAGCAATAGGCATGACTTACGAGCAGGCCGGCGGTGGATTTGGGGGACTCCAGATCACCACCCGCGAAGGAGATCCACTCACCCTGAAGGACCGGTTAACTCACCACTTCACTACAGGAATTTCTACAGTTGAGATCACTGCACAGCATGCGGCGAAAGTGGTTGATGAATTCGAAAAATATTCACGCGACAACATCAATAATCCATCCGGACCACATAAAACTTATGTGATCAAGGGAGATAACAATGCCGACAAGCTGAACCGCATCGCTGCGTGGCTGGATACGCACTCGATCAGGTTCGGACATGCTGCGACAGGCAAGGCAACCAAAGGTTTCGACTACCAGGCACAAACGACGGCAAATTTCAATCTTACCACTGAGGACATTGTGATCAGTACCCATCAACCAAAATCACGGTTGATCACGAATCTCTTCGAACCGCAGTCGCGTTTGTCGGACTCAGCAACTTATGACATCACGGCCTGGAATCTGATGTATGCATACGACCTGAAAGCTTACGCCTTGAACGAGCGTGTGAACGTTGCGAAACCATATCAACAGAAGAAGGCCGACAACGCTTCGGTCGCGGCGAAGCCCTATGCTTATGTATTCCGTTACGAGGCGATCGAAGATGTTTCCTTCCTGGCCTCTCTGCACCACAATGGCATAAAGGTTCGGGCTGCTAGCCGCACATTCACCATTGGTGGACAAACATTCTCTCCCGGAACACTTATCGTAACGCGCCGCAACAATGAGTCAACGCCAGATTTTGACAACCTCATACAAAAGCTCGCCAAAGAATCCAACCGGAAGATCTACACAACAACAACAGGATTTGTTGAATCCGGGAAAGACTTTGGTTCCGGTTACGTGGAATTCCTGAAAGCACCAAAGGTGGCTGTCGTGTTTGGCGAGCAGACTTACTCTTTGAATTCCGGGGAGATATGGCATTACTTCGAACAAACGCTTCGTTATCCCATTACACAGATAGGTACGGACTATTTTAAGAGTATCGACCTGAAAAAGTATGATGTACTTATTGTACCTGACGGAAACTACCGCCTTTTCGATGAAGCCACTCTGGATCAGGTTAGCACCTGGGTATCGGGTGGAGGAAGATTGATCGTCGTTGCTAATGGTCTTTCATCTTTCGCAGATAAAAAAGGATTCGCGTTGAAACCATATACAACGGATGCCGAAAAATCGGATGCTGAGAAGAAGGAAAAAGAGTTGAAGGAAAAGAATGCGCTTACGCGATATGAAGACGCTGAGCGCAAATATTTATCGGATGCTATCTCGGGTGCGATTTATAAAGTCAGTGTCGACAAGTCACATCCCCTTGGATACGGTCTTGGTAATTTCTACTACACGTTGAAAACGAATGAGCTTAGATACGGATTCCTGGAAAGCGGATGGAATGTTGGTGTGATGAAAGGTGCGACAAAACCAGTTCAGGGTTTTGCGGGATACCAGGTGAACAAAAAATTATCGAACAGCCTTGTGTTTGGGGTTGAAGACAAAGGTGCTGGCAAGGTTGTCTATCTCGTTGACAACCCATTGTTCCGTTGCTTCTGGGAAAACGGCAAGATGCTGTTTTCAAATGCTGTTTTTATGGTTGGGCATTAATCCGCTCACGACGATTTTTTATACCGCTAAAGGGGTAGGTGGAGGCAGATCGGGCTGTCTCCACTTTTTTTATTTACCTGTGCAACTAAAATCTCGATGCCTCTTAGGCGTTATTCATAACCTTGCCCGTTATGAGATTGCTTCTCCTGATCCTGCTGTTGCCCACGTTTGCCTATTCGCAACGCACCACGATCAGTGGATACATCCGCGATAGCTCAACCGGCGAAAGTCTTATTGGCGCAGCGATCTATCACCCATCAACAAGATCCGGCACAACTTCCAACACACACGGATTCTATAGCATCACATTGAGTGGCGATTCAGCACGTTTAATTTATTCATACGTCGGATATCAGCCACAAGCATTCGTGATCCCGCTGAGGCGGGATTCGTCTATCAATGTTCATCTCATTAATGGTAATCAATTGGATGAGATCATCGTCAGCGCCGCAGAAGCCGAGGACATCCATGAGGTGAACAGAATGAGTACGGTAAATGTGCCTGTCGAACAAATCAAAGCATTGCCGGCGTTGCTCGGCGAAGTCGATGTATTGAAGGTGATTCAATTAATGCCGGGTGTGAAATCGAGCGAAGGAAGCACCGGCCTTTATGTTCGTGGTGGAGGCCCGGATCAGAATCTCATCTTGCTCGATGGTGTACCTGTTTACAACGCATCGCACCTGTTTGGTTTTTTCTCGGTGTTCAATGCAGATGCGATCAATAAAGTTGAATTAATTAAGGGGGGCTTTCCTGCACGGTACGGAGGTCGGCTCTCATCTGTAATTGATATCAATATGAAAGATGGCAACATGAAAGAAATTCATGGCGAGGGCTCAGTTGGAATTATTGCAGCGAAAGTAACTGCGGAAGGTCCGATTGTGAAAGATAAAACATCGTTCCTCGTTTCAGCGAGGCGTACCTATATCGATGTGCTCGCACGACCTATTATCCAGGCGAATACCGACGGAGACCAGGTTGCGGGCTACTATTTCTACGACCTCAACGTTAAACTCAATCACATCATTAATTCACGAAACAGGATTTACCTCAGCAGCTACACCGGCGACGATAAAGCATACGCCATAACTAAAGATCAGACTCCGTATCCCGGCGGTGTTCAGCGTGATGTAAGAGGCGAATTCGGGCTAACATGGGGAAATGTTATCACCGCATTTCGGTGGAATCGAACTATAACTCCTAAATTGTTTGCCAACACCACAGCCTCTTTCAGCCGGTACAGATTTTCCGTTTACGAGGAAGTGAGACGAAAACTTACTGATAGCACAGGCACACGCAACGAAGACTTTGGAACTGCTTACCGCTCGGGCATAAGAGATTGGGCAGTGAAAATAGACTTCGACTATCTTCCTGCACCGGAACATTACGTGAAATTTGGTGCCAACGTCATCTTCCATAAGTTTTCTCCTGGCGTGAGCACATTCAGGTCTGATGTGGAGGGTGACACCACCCTCGGTTCGAGGCGAATCCCGGCAAATGAGCTTGCCATTTACGCCGAAGATGACATCCGGGTAACGAACAGGTGGAAGTTCAATGTCGGCGGCCACGCTTCCGCTTTCTATGTGGACCACACGTGGTACTACTCTGTGCAACCACGATTGTCTTCCCGTCTCCTGATCGCTCGCGAATGGTCACTGAAAGCATCGTATGTGACGATGGCTCAATTCATTCATTTGCTTACAAATGCGGGACTTGGATTGCCAACTGATCTTTGGCTGCCCAGTACAAACGAAATCGAACCACAGCGTGCAAGCCAGGCAGCGGTTGGTATTGCGAAGACATACAAATCGACATATGAAGTCAGTGTTGAAGGATATTATAAGACAATGGCCAACCTGATCGACTACAAAGACGGGGCAAGTTACCTTGACATTGAAGAAAGTTGGGAACAAAAGATCGTAACGGGAGGCAAAGGCCAAAGCTATGGTGGCGAATTGCTCGTGCAAAAGAAAACAGGACACCTCACAGGATGGATTGGTTATACACTATCGTGGACTAACCGACAGTTCGATGAATTGAACGACGGCAAATGGTATCCCTATCGTTACGATCGACGCCACGACGTAAGCGTAGCCGCCACGCATACATGGAACGATAGAATGGATTTCTCCATGGCTTGGGTATATGGCACCGGCAATGCCATAACACTGCCGGTATCACAGTACCAGGAGCAGACACCGTATCGGGTAAGTCAGTTTATACGGTACAACAACTCACTGTACCACTACGAAGGACGGAACGATTTTCGAATGCGAAGTTATCATCGCCTCGATGTGAGTTTCAGCTTCTGGAAAAACAAGAAGTGGGGACAGCGCAAGTGGACCATTGGTGCGTACAACATGTATAGCCGCAGAAATCCATTTTATATGGATCTTTCATATGTGCAGTCGAAAACTGATCCAGGCAAATACGAAAGAAAATTTTTGCAATACAGTCTCTTCCCGATCATACCATCCATCACCTACAGCTATAAATTCTGAACATGAAAGAGTTACCGCTGATACGAATTCTTGTTGTGGCATTAACAGTTATTTCCTGCGAGTTGCTTGTGACAGTGGATGTTCCCGTCAATCCACCGCGATTGGTGCTGAATGGACTGATTACATCTGATTCCGGTTGGGCAGTGATGCTCACAAGAGAGCGCCACATCCTTGATGGAGAACGCGACTTTGCACTCGTGGAAAACGCCACGGTAAACGTTACCGACCTTTTAGACGGTGCTGTTATTCCATTATCGTACAACGGCTACGGCAAATACAGGTCACCCACTACTCCTGTTTCTGGTAAACAATATCAGGTCAATGTGACTGCGCCGGCTTTTGCTGCGGTCAACTCCACCACGGAAATTCCTGATCTTGTTCCAATCACCAACGTCACATGGGACTCTGCTCATGCCGAGCCGGCGGACCAATTTGGTCGAATCAAATACCCATTCGAAATCACATTCAAAGATCAACCGGGTAAGCAGAACTACTATTCAGTCACGCTCACCGCTGAACTTGTAAACAATATACCGACAGGTCCCAATACAACCAGGAAGGATACTGCAACGACGTCACTTTTCCTTGAATCGGAAGACCCCCTCTACGAACGAGGGAACTTTGGAATCTTCAACGACACTTTCTTTAGCGGCGAGACGAGAACCATCAGATTCAAGGTGCAGTCGCGTCGCAATACGGAGGTGCTGCGCGCATACCTCGTGCTTACCAATTTTAGTGAAGACTTTTACAGATATCATGCTACTTCACAATTGCAACACCAGGTAGGGTTCGACCCTTTCTCGCAGCCTGTGAAAATTTACAATAACATCGAAGGAGGGCTGGGAATATTTGCCGGCGCTACTTCCTCGGTAGTTGAATGGAAAATGGGTGATTAACCCGTTATAGTCATTTGTTGGCGGGACACATACTACTAAAGAGGTATTATTGATCGCTTTCTTGTGATATCCAACCTTTTTTATTCTTTGGTTGTCAAAATGTATACGCAGCATTCCCGTTATTACGCCACCTGATGCCTATGAGGTTAGTTCTACTGATACTCCTCTTTCCATTTTCTGTGATGGCGCAACGTGCGACCATCAGCGGATATGTTCGCGATAACGCGACCGGCGAAAGCCTCATTGGTGCAACAGTTTATCTTCCCGCAACAAAGTCAGGCACTACCTCCAATGCACATGGATTTTACAGCATTACACTAAGTGGCGATTCTGCGCGATTGATATATTCTTATGTCGGATATCAACCGCAGGAACTACGTGTCTCTTTAAAGGCGGATACTGATGTCAACATCACGCTCATCAACGCGAATCAACTCGATGAAGTTGTTGTGAATGCTGCAAAGGCAGACGAGATACACGCGATCAATCGCATGAGTACAGTGAACATCCCTGTCGAGCAGATCAAGGCTTTGCCTTCTTTGCTTGGGGAGGTCGATGTCCTGAAGGTGATTCAACTGATGCCCGGCGTGAAATCCAGTGAAGGAAGTACAGGGCTCTACGTTCGCGGCGGGGGTCCCGATCAAAATTTGATGTTACTGGATGGCGTGCCGATTTACAACGCCTCGCACCTGTTTGGTTTTTTCTCGGTGTTCAATGCAGATGCCATCAATAGAGTCGATTTGATCAAAGGTGGATTTCCAGCGCGATATGGCGGGCGCTTGTCTTCTGTGATCGATATCAATATGAAAGATGGAAACATGAAAGAAGTGCATGCCGAAGGATCCGCAGGAATTATTGCCGCCAAGATCACGGTCGAAGGCCCGATCGTGAAAGACAAGACTTCTATTCTCGTGTCTGCCCGACGAACTTATATCGACCTGCTTGCTCGTCCGATCATCCAGGCGGCGTCAAAGGGCGATCAGGTTGCCGGTTACTATTTCTATGATTTGAATCTAAAACTCAACCACATCATTAATTCGCGTAACCGAATTTACCTGAGCACTTACACTGGTGATGATAAAGCATATTCAATTTTTGAAGACGAATATTTCGATGGTCAATCGAACCGCAAGTCACGGGAAGAGTTTGGCTTGAAGTGGGGAAACATTATTACAGCGTTCAGATGGAACCATCTCATTACCCCGAAACTGTTTGCCAACACCACCATGACGTTCAGTCGTTACCGGTTCCTGGTGTTCGATCATTTTAAAGAAGAGAATACGTCGTCGAGGGTGACCGAAGAATACAAGACAGAGTATACGTCGGGCATCAGAGATTGGGCAGGCAAAGTGGATTTCGATTACCTGCCGGGACCCAATCATTACATCAAATTTGGGGTGAGCGGAATTGCGCACCGCTTTGCACCTGGAGTTGCAACATTCCGGTCGGATGTTGAACAAGATACTACCGTAGGGGACCGGAAAATTCCTGCTGTAGAACTGTCGCTCTATGCCGAAGATGACATCAGGTTAACCGATCGATTGAAGCTCAACGTTGGCGGGCACGTCTCTGCTTTCAACGTTGATAACACCTGGTATTATTCCGTGCAGCCAAGAATTTCGTCGCGATACCTTATCGGCAGAGAATGGTCGGTGAAAGCCTCTTACGCCACCATGGCACAATTCATTCACCTGCTTACCAATGCAGGCCTGGGTCTTCCAACAGATCTATGGGTGCCCAGCACCGGCGACATCAAGCCGCAAACAGCCGAACAGTTAGCCGTCGGGGTAGCAAAGAGCTACAAGTCCGCATATGAATTCAGTGTGGAGGGTTATTATAAATGGATGAACAATCTTATCGACTACAAGGACGGCGCAAGCTTTCTTAACATCGAAGAGAGCTGGGAAAACAAAATTGTAACCGGTGGTAAAGGAGAAAGCTATGGTGCGGAAGTTCTGTTACAAAAGAAAACCGGTCATATCACAGGTTGGGTGGGCTATACGCTTTCCTGGACTGAGCGGCAGTTTGAAGAACTGAATGAAGGCAAATGGTATCCATACCGTTACGATCGCCGTCACGATGTGAGCGTTGCAGCTTCACACACATGGAACGACCGAATGGATTTTTCAATGGCATGGGTGTATGGCACTGGCAATGCTGTTACAATACCAGTTTCTCAGTACCCTGAGATATCCGGCGCTTTCGGCAACAACTGGTACAATGCCGGGATATATAACTATGATGGGCGCAACGGCTTCAGGATGCGTAGTTATCATCGGCTCGATCTGAGTTTTAGCTTCTGGAAGAACAAAAAGTGGGGTCAAAGTAAATGGACGGTCGGTGCCTATAACGTATACAGCCGCAGAAATCCGTTCTATATGGATCTAACATATGACAGGCAAGGCAATCGCAAGTTCGTGCAGTATAGTTTGTTCCCGATCATTCCGTCGATCTCCTATAGTTTCAAATTCTGATCATGAAGCGTTACACAATTTATATTTTGATTTTCATCGTAGCGCTGATTGGTGCTGCATGCGAATTGATTGTTGATGTTGACGTTCCCCTCGATGATTACAGGATAGTGCTTAATGGTGTAATACGATCTGATTCGGCCTGGCGCGTCGACCTGTTTCGCGAACGACATATTCTGGATCGGAACTCCCGGCAAAGTGGGCCACCCAGCCAGTGGACAATAGTGACCACCGCAGATGTTGTAGTCACTGACGAAATTGGAAATATCGTAGCAAATCTTGAACAGCATCAGGAGGGCGTTTATCGGGCAACCGGCAATCCGGAACCGGGCAAGACTTATCACATAAAAGTAGAAGCGCCGGGATATCCCACGGCAACTGCCATTACCACCGTGCCGGCGCTCGTTACGATTGTTAGAGCGCTGTGGGATTCGACTAACATGGTACCAGGCGGCGACTTCAGTCCTCCGGGGTATTCACTCGACGTTACGATCAAAGATCCACCTGGTGTAAAGAACTATTATCGGATACAGTTATTTGTTCAGATGGAACAGACGTTGCAGCAAGGTCCCGGTCAGCCGGTAACCGATACGGTCTACACCGAACGATATCTTACTTCAAATGACCCTGTTTATGATCTCGAAAACGGAGGTTTCGGTTTGATCAACGATACGTTTTTTGACGGACAGGAACGTACGATCAGGTACATTGTGCCCGACCAATGTTGTGGAAGAAATTTGAAGACCTTTCTCGTGCTCAGTACTTTCAATGAGGAATACTACAAATACTATACATCACTAAGCTTACAGCGGCAAGTAGGCTTCGACCCGTTTGCACAGCCCGTCGTCGTGTTCGGAAATATTTCCGGCGGGTTGGGTATTTTCGGTGCAGCATCGACCTCGGTCAGGGAATGGAGTAACCAATGACGCTAAGGTGTCAACACCACCTTTAGACAATTGTCAGCCCGGTTCGCAAAAATGTCATACCCTCTCACTCCCTCACTCAACTTCATCCTGTGTGTAATGATCGAACTGAAATTAATTTTTTCTGCCTTGACCATCGGTAAAAGTTCATCAATCATTGCTCGCGCCGGGCATCGCCCCACCTTATAAGTGATATTTTTGTTGTATGCCTGCTCTGGTGAGAACGCCATGTTTGGATCATTGCACACGCCAACAACCGAGATAATTCCTCCTGGTCGCAGAAGATCGTAAGCCAGGCGGCCAGCACCTGACGTCCCAACCGCTTCCATCACAGCATCTGCACCGCGGCCGGCCGTGGCTTCTTTGATGACGGCAACAGGATCATTCTTTAAACCATTTACTGGAATAGCCCCGAAGTTCTCCGCCATCTGTAAACGCTCGGGAACATTGTCGAACGCGTAAACTTTTTCAGATCCATAATGTATCGCACCTGCGATAGCCATGAGGCCGACGGGACCGCACCCGATCACGGCATGTGTACCGCCCTTGTTTATCTCTGCTT
>WUUC01183395.1_pt1 | contig 21740 bp, 15 predicted proteins | sample 6278441 | NCBI WGS metagenome assembly WUUC01 (sample SAMN13675441, study PRJNA597444) | soil metagenome | isolation source: soil | place: USA: Washington | collected 2017-10
TTCGATTCCGGCCTTAGGTACTGAAGCGGAAAATTCAATGTGCTCCTTTGATTTTCCGCTTTTTTTATTCCTCGAATCTGCTGATATAGAACTAATTAGTTCAACAATTACATTTACTCTGTCGGTTCGATAATTGTTATTTTTCTTGTCGAATGAAATACCGGAAGGAAACAGGATTTCCTGGAGCTTTATCTTCTGATCGTAGTCACCAAAAAGCCAGAAATCAGAGAGATTTGAGCATATTTTCAGCGAATGGTTGATGAACTTTTCAGGGTTCGATATTTTTTTTTGGCATCCTTCGAAATCATTCTCAAGTTTCTTTTTCTCCTCCTTTAATTTGCCACCAATTTTTTCGTAGATGTCTCTATCGATGTCTCCAAATGCAAAGCGTTCTTCAACTTTTTCAAGTTTAACCGACAGCGCCTGGAGGGCTTGTTTTACTTCCTTCTTATTTTCCGAATCAGAATTTGTAAGCTGATGGTATGTTGCAAGCAACTGGTCATTTAATGGAGCAATAAATCTTTCATCAAGCTGATAATTGCGTAACGTCTCGATGAAGATATCGTGCATTGACTTTACGCTCCTGTTACACCTACAACCGATTTTATTGCACTTATAGTAATACAGTCCTTTCTTCCTTACTATATATGCCGTCATAGGTGTTCCGCAGTCCAAACACTTTACAAAATTCTTTAATGGTGTATTAGGATTTTTATCCTCACCATAACCGTAGCTTCTCCTATTACCTACGTCATTTGCTCTAACAAACTCCTTTTCAGTTATCAGCGGAGGGTGTTTACCCTTAATAATTTGCCCTTCAAGATGACTATGCGACAGGTACCCGCAGTAGAAAGGGTTTCTCAAAATTTCAGTCAGCCTTTTCTTATTAATCTTTAAATCATGAGTTGAAATCCTACTTGCAATATCGGTGTTAGTAAGTCCCTCAAGTTTGAGTTGAAAGGCTCTTTTGATTAAGCTTCCTTTCTCGTTGAATATAATCTTCTGTTCTCTTCCGTATCCGCTACGGTCGTATGAGTAACCCACGGGAAGACTCCCCATCCACTCCCCGCGCAAGAGTTTTTCTTTCATCCCAACGATGCACTTCTCTTTTCTAAGGTCATTGTCGTATTTACTAAATATGAACTGAATATTTTGCTGCAAAACCCCCGAATGCGTTGAAACATCAATGGGCTGAGTAACTGAAATAATGGAAATACCCTGACGCTTCAATTCGGATGATATGAAAATAGCATTATCGCCTGTTCTGCTAAAACGGTCAAGGCTATAGACGAGAATAAAAGAAATTCCTTCCCTCTGGTTGCGGACGAATTTAATCATCCTGTTGAATTCATTCCGCTCATCAGTTTTAGCGCTCTCATACGTTCCTCCGAAAAATCCGAGCACATTGTAATTTCCCTTCAACGCATACTCAAGGCAATATTTCTTTTGAGTTTCAAGACTTTGATTTGTGACCGCTTGTTCTCTCGTTGATACGCGGGTGTAGATGACCGCGTTGTTATTGCGTGTTTTAGAATTTACCTTCTCTCTGCCCCTAGCAAATTTTTTAAATACATCCTCATTTCTCATGCTTATCAATTTCGGCATTTTTATAGGTTTGGAAAAGTAAAATAGAAAGTCTTTCCAATGAACTGATTGCTTCTGCCGCTTGGTCATTTGTTAACGACTCAAGACCTCGATATTTCTTGAGTTTCGTTAGTGTGAGACTGTCCTTTTTCGAACTTGACCTTTGCATGACCTATTGTGATATGACAAAGGAAGAATCGGTTCCAGTAATCTCTTCACAAGTTGGTAGTAAGTGGGTAGAATTAAATCCAAACTTCCCGAACAAACGTCATTAGACTTAAGTGGAAAAGGGCGAATAATGTTTTGGCTATCGAAACTTAGCTTGCACCGGTGGACAAATTCACAGAAGTGGCGAGTTACAATAATTTGCAGAATCAGACTCACAGATTTGTGGGTCAATTTACGAACCAGATAGAAAGTGGATTGTTTACATTTATAGCCAATAATTTTTCAATATTTGTCCCGCGTAAGTCCGCGCAAAGTTAGTGTGCACTTGTGGAATTTTTAGAATCCCGCTGGGAATGGAACCTTTATTGTAAGTTGCTCAAAATTAATTTTTTATAACATTCAAATTCAGTTGGTAACCGTATTGGTAAAATCAAAATTAATTCTGTCTGCTGTCATTTAAAGAACGGCTTTTAAAGCCAAAGATAAATAAATTTCCGGAGGATCTTTCAAACAAAGAAACCACCGGTCCGTTCGCGATTTGCAAGCAGCGGGGGCAAATAATTTGAAAACCGTGTTTAATAAAGCACGCGAAATTAAGTTGCTGATTTCAAACTTTCTTCAAGTTTTGTTATGGCATGATCTTCCCAAGCCTTGAATTCACCAGGATTTAAAAGGACTTTCTCCCATGCCTCATTGATGATTTTCGAAATTGGATTCGTGTATTCCTTAACCTGATCACCGTAAATTCTCAAATCAATAAGTTTGCTGCCGTTATACACATTATTAGCAAGCTCCTCAACAATATGCTGGGGGCAAATCGAAGAATAGTTGGCAGGAATAATGTTGTTCGTTGCATCAAGAAATTTGCGCCATACTTCCTCCAGTTTTTTAAGTTCTTCTGTGTGTCCCATTTTCTTTAGCATATAGAATACCGCGCGCATTCGGGCTTCATCGGAAGGGTGGTTCGATGAACCAATATAAATTCCGTTCTGTCCGCTGCTTTGAGTCGTAATCTTTAGATTGGTCCATGCAAATGCTGGGCCGACCAAATACGTTGCAATGAGGTCGCAACAGAATTCCATAATCCAGCTTGCCTTCCAGTCCGCAAAATTATCCCTAAAAAATTGAATTAAATGCGGTGACCGTTGCTCATTGATCACCCGTTGAGATTCCTTTTTGTAATAAGCTGCAAGAGTTTGCTCGATTGTTCCCTTAAGATAAGTTTGATACTGATTATAAATCAGATGGCCCATCTCATGAAACATATCTGGAAGATTCAAAAGATTTTTCTCTTCTCCTGTAGGAACGGCAATAATATCGTAGGAAGGTAAAGCCCAGTAATAGTCATCAGAGTTACTGATCGTAGTAATGATAGGAGGTCTTTGAAGACAATTTATTTCATCGTAAATCCTCTTGACCTTTCGCTTAAAATATTCTTCGGCCTCCCCATAATTGACAATTACCAAATACCGAAACAGTTCAATCGCCATTAATGTCTCGTCGAACGTGTTATACTTAATGATATTGTTTGAAGCTAATGCTTCTACTTCCAAATCTCCAGAGTTAATTAGCTGTTGAATTTCAGACCTGAGATCATCCATGAGTTCAATAGTCTTATTCAAAAAAAAGGCATCTATCTCCTTACTCACGCCGGGGCCTTTTAGCTTGGACAGCATTTTATCAACACGATTGAGTTGATCGAAATAGATTCCCTTTATAAATGAATTCATCCTCTGGCTTTTCTTAATCTTCTAAAAAGCGTACTTCGCTCAATGTCAAGAATTGTGAGCAATTCATCTAGCATTAAGATGCTCTTAGAATCAATATCGCGATCAGATTTTAATCGTTCGATCAACTCTTCAATATCATCCTTCAAAAACTGATTGGACGAAAGGCGATGTTTGTAATCCTCAAATACCAGTGACGGAAGAAATGATGATTCCTGAATAGTTCCAGTCAACGCGCTATTTACGTTTTCTAAGAATGGAATCAACACCTTAAAAGCTTCTTCCAGTTCTTCCTTAGAGACCGTTAATTTGGGGTAATGACCTTCCTTAATAAGACTTCTTTTCTTCAGCGCTATGACTGAATTGTTAATCTTATCAGAAGTCAATGCCATTTGCTCGTATTGATCGGCTAAAAAACTTATTTGACTCATCGTGATAATTTTTTCAATGACTCTCAATTTCAACTTCTTCAAACTCGTTCCCATCATCGTCAAAATCAAGATTAAACTCCGATAATGGTTCGAGTAAAACATCTATAAGTTTTATTGTAATCGGCAATGAATTGCTTTTCTCTGGCGCGGAGAAAGCAAGCATGCATTGGCAAAAAACATCTTCTAAAGCTTTTAGAAACTCTATGTTTCCTTCCTTAAGAGAAATATTTAAAGGTTTGGCCGATCCTCGGATTTGAAACGGAAAACCGGTGTTATATAGGAACGCTTCCCGGTCGCCGATAACTTTAAAGGCTCCAGCGACAGGATTCTCAAGCTTGTTATGACCTGTGGTATGTGATCCAATACGTAAAGGCATGGAAGATTGCTTATGTAAATCAATAACGCCATAACGCATGGTTTCTTTCTTTACAAAACCTGCATCATGTAGTTGAAATACCACACTTTCCAAGGCCTTTATTTCCTCGCCAAAACTACGCCCGTCTCGAATAATGACAATTCCATTGGGATTCGGACATAATTCCGGAATGAATTGTTGGAGTTGCGGAAGGATAACGTCTGTTATCAGTTTGGCCTTCAATTTCTCTGCGCGTGTGGATTTATTTTTAAGAGGTACACGTACAGGAAAAAAGAAAATGTGTTCTCCATTTTTAAAGAAGAATGAAAAGCCAGCATGTCGTTCATGGACATCAATGCCGATGTATATATCGTAGTGAAGGTTTTTCACCAAAGCATAGGACCACTTTCTATTTACGTTCAGGTGCTCCAACGAAAGATTAAATAGATAAGACGCGAATTTAGGTTTCAAAGCCTCCGGCACCCTAAACTCCTTGAGAGAGGCGCTTTCAGGTGCAGGATACAGTTCAAAATAAGATTGCATCTTAGATCCAGATGCACACTGAACCTTTAGGTTCGGATAGAACTTATTCTTTAAGCAGTCATGAAACGTTTTGATATATTTTTTAGACTCGAACGTAAAATCAGGCAGAATAAATAACGCAAACCCATTTAGAGCATTTTGTCGCATCAGTACTTGTTCGATTTCCTGAATTTGAAATGTAATGGCTTGATTGGACTTGATTGGATAACGAATCACCCTGGTAAAGCCCTGAAATTTTGGAGCCAATTTTTTTAATTGATATTCAAGATTATTTTTGATCGCATCAATCAATTTCCGGTCCATTGAATCAGGGACAAGCAAGAATTGCTCATCAAAGCCATCTGAATTCAACACTCCATTACTGGTAAGCAGGCGCTTCCGAAGCGATGCATACTCCCGGAAAGCTTTAGCCGGATTTAAGATCACACCATTTTGATATTTTAAAAGTGGTAAATCAAAATTCTGGACTTTTTCGATGAGGGGCTTCGTGGAGATTGTGATCGAACTCCCGTTGAACTGAATATTTTGAAAGTACTTTTTTATATACCATTCAATTGACTCAAACCGTGTTGTAGGATCTTTGATTGAAAATGAATGTAACGATTGCACTGCTTTGTCCTTTGGAGAGTAGACCATCTTTGCCAAAGAACATGCCCCGCTGTGCGGCTCCATCGTCCTTCCAGGATACTTATACAGCATCGTTAGATCGTTGCGATTGATCGCTGCCTTAATCTGCTGTCTTCGACCATTGGCACTACCAATTATGTAATCGTAAACAGTTGTACTGTTTCCGTTGTTGTCGTTGAATTCATGTGTTCCAATAGTTTCTGCATAGCCAACTAGTTCGGTAGCATACCAGTTTTCACCGTTCAGATAGATAAATTTTCGGCCCTTGAAAGATTTTCCAACGGTGTTCACATTATTCACGTTTACATAGTGAGAGTGTACATACCGATCGATATACTTCGTGCTTAGATCAAGGCAGATGTAGAGAGCACCACCCTGAAAACGTACCAGCTTGTATGTAAAGCCTTCGTAGATTTGAATATCAGATCCATTTCGTCCGCTAACCGGAGACTTAGAAAAGAACTGCGATGAATTCAACTTCCATAACTCGGCATTTTTGCTTAATTGTTTGCGAATAGCAAAATCCAAGAACTTGATCACTACGTCACTATTACTGCTTGTTAGCGTTTTTGCAGTAACGCTATATACCTCTGGCAAGAGTGAAATTTTTACATTAAACGGAACTACGTTAACCGTTGTATCTGACAGCTCTCTATCGGAAGGGATGGCTATATAGGATTTTCCATTTCGCTTTACAATTGCTGAGGGGCCACCTGTTAATGAAGCGACTTCTTGTCCAATCCGTTGAAGCTGTTTATTATAGCGATATTCTTCTCCTTCAATAGAAATTAAATTAAACTCTACAAGCTTATAGGAGAAATCCATCGAAGCCCAGTTACTGAGCTTGAATAGATTCAGTGTATAATCTCTCATCATAATTATTTTTGTTACTCAATAAAAAAGAACATAACGTTTGAAAATTACACGATTGGCATAGTGAACCTTCATCTGTCATTTCAAAGTCTTCAATATCTCCATCGTCCAGGTTTCCCTTCGTCAAAAGGAAAAGGTCTCCGCTGGTCAAATTGATATAGTCAATCATATCATGAACTATCTCCTCATTAAACTCATGCTCTTTGATAACACCCTTCAATAAATTCACCTCCAACAATCGAATATCTTTATAGTCATAAGGTTTTTTTCCTTCGGTTTCAAGTCGCTTCAGATAAATCATTATACCGGCAATAATCAACTGCCTCGAATAGTCTGACGAATAACTTGCTGAAAGCTTCCAGTCAATTACTACTGGCTTCCATTTAGAAAATGCTAGTAAATCTATCTGGGGCTTTAGACTTGCTTTTTCGATAGTTACGTGCCATTTGTGCAGGTTGGCAGTTAGAGCGTTCGCTTCTTTCAAGAAAACAATCAATGGTGTTCCATCCGGTAAGGTGATCAATGGTAAATTGAAAATTCCCTTACGAATGTGATCATAGCATTGTTGTATTTGTCCCTGCGTTGAGACGCGGTTTACTTCGTGAATATCTAAAATACAAAAGTCAGTTGCTTCTCCTTTCTTCAGGGAAGGATCGTTGTACAGTCGATTTTTAGAAAACCGGAATTGTGCCTCTGCCATCTTCACCGCTTGTTCAGCTAACTTCTCAAAGTCCAGTTCGCCTTTAGCTAGGATAATTGGGATGATGGTTTTTTCCATAAACTTGTCCACGACATCCCCGGCCCACATTGACAGTGATTTCATGGTCTTCAGTTCATATGCTTTCCTTCGCAAAGGATCTTTTCTTCCATGCGTTGCCAGGATGGATGAAAAATAAAATTTCCTGTTGCACTGCCGAAAGGCATTCACTGTTGTATAAGACCAATTCACTGTTTCGGACATAACTATTAACGCATTAATTCTTTTAGCCGACTGATATATTTCTCCATTGACTCCGCATTCTCATATAGTTCTTTTCCATCCGTTCTTCTGTTCATCTGAGACGATGAACCACGAGAGAAACCTTTGCGAAAGGCAGGTTGAAGCATCAAGTCTTTCGATTGAGTCTTCTCTCCCAAAAGTTGAAGAGTTTTCTTAATGGAACCCTCCACGATGGATATGTTCAATTTGAGATGCTCCAACAGTTTTTTAAATAATTGGATCGGAACGTTGTTGGTATAGATGTCATCTTGAATTAGCGCTTGGACGACCTCCGTAGGAAGTTGCGTGTTTTTTGAAAGCTCCTCAATGCTGATTTTCATTTTGGCTAATTGATGCGATATAGCTTGCCCAAGGGACTCTGTGTTCATCACTTCCGCGAGTCTCGAAAGCAACATTTTTTCCCTTTCAACATTTAAGATGGGCGTTGTTCGCGTAGCATTAATTTTTGAAATCTCCTTATCAACATCCTCATCATTGAGTAAATCTGCATGCTCAAGGTAAACGAGCTTAAGCGCTTCGTCTATGATGTCTTTTTGCTTGCTGTTCATATAGTTAAATATTTTGATGTGGAATTAAGTACCTCTATAAGTTTCTTCTTTGCCCGATGGTGTCTCACTTTTAGTTGTGCATCATCGACTTGTAACATGACGGCAATTTCTTCGTATGTGAAATTTTGCGCCCGCAACAACAACAGGTCTCTATCGATTTCTTCCAGCTTTTCCAATGCAGTGGTTAGTTGATTTAATACTAGGCTATCAAACGATTCTGTTTTATAATAATCTTTTACTGCTGATGCATTAAGATATTTCTCAAAGGTCTTGGCCGAATCGACACCGTCAATGTCAATAAACTCTATGTCCTTTGCTTTGGCTTGGGCACTCCGGTATTGCTGGCGTAGAAAATTAATAAGCACCCTAAAGATGAACCGTTCAAAATCTCGCTGCGAGTCAAAGGAATAATTGGAAAGCTTAAGCACCAATGCCTCCAATGTCTTGTACACAACCTCCCATCCTTCATCTTCGTTAAGATGCCAGCGAATCACGCAGTAAGAGTAAAATTTCTTTCCATAATGCTCATACAGCATTTTAAGGGCCTTAGAGTCCTGCTTTTTTATTAAATCTGCTATTTCAAGGAAATTTTCCATGGTACTATCTATATATAATGCAATCAGGTTACCGTAATTTCCTCTTTTCTTAGCTGAAGACGCATTTAATTACATAAGGTACTGTAAATCAAACATTTAATAAAATTCGCCGGTGACCAATAATGCTCAATTGGAAAGCTTTCAAGAAAACAGCTTGCAAAATCCCAATGCTGCAATCTTGGAATTTGCTAATCTTCTCATTGAGTTGACAAGTCGAAACTTATTTGTAACCGGGAAGGCTGGGTCCGGTAAAACATATTTTCTAAAGCAACAATCCAAAAGGACTTCTAAAAGGCATGTGATTTTGGCCCCAACCGGGATTGCCGCTGTAAACGTAGGTGGTGTTACTATTAATTCACTATTTCAAATTCCTCCTGGTACGTACATTCCGGATAACATACAGCACGACGTTCATGTTCATTCGATTTCCCATATCGTGGAAAATTTGAACTACACAATTTCGAAAAGAAAACTTCTCCAAAACCTCGAGTTGGTATTTATCGATGAAGTCTCAATGCTTAGAAGCGATCAGCTTTCGTTAATCGATGCCATTCTGAAAAAAGTCAGAAAAAGCAATTTGCCTTTTGGGGGAATTCAAATGGTGCTGGTCGGCGATCTGTTTCAACTCCCTCCGATTTTGCCCAACGAATTAGCTAGACTTTATGCCAACTACTATAAATCTGAATTCTTTTTTGACTCAGAGATTATAAAGGATAATCCACTTATACAAATTGAATTGCCCTATGTTCACCGACAATCCGATGAATCGTTTATCAACTTACTAAACCGTGTTAGAACAAATCAGATGACAGGGACCGACTTGGCAAAGTTGAATGAGCATGTAAATGATCAGGCCGAAGAACGCTTTGTCATACATTTAACATCACACATCGAAGATGCAGTACAACTCAATAACATTAAATTAAATGCACTCGAAGGCGCAGAAAGGCATTATCCGGCAATCATAACTAACGATTTTAAGGACACGAACGCCTCTGCAGAGCGCATTTTAAAATTGAAAATAGGCGCTCAGGTTATAATAATCCGAAACGATAACAAAGCATTAAAAGATTATTACAACGGCAAAACGGGAGAAGTTGTTAACATGCATGAAAACGGAATTGTTGTGCGTTTTGAAGATGGCAAGGAAGTTGCAGTAGAACGTTCAACATGGCAATCTCTGGAATATGCCTCGTCGAGCACTTCACTATCCGTAACTGGTGAGCTTAAACAATTTCCTATTAAACTGGCTTGGGCAGTTACAATACACAAAAGCCAGGGACTTACGTTTGATCGCGCGGTTATCGATGCTGCCAAATCATTTGCTCCAGGACAGGTATATGTCGCCCTTAGCCGAATAAGAAGTCTTGAGGGACTCCGACTCAAGACAGAATTGAAACGTGATAGCATCCGGACAAATCCGGTCGTATCACAATACCTCAATCTCACATCATCAGCTGACTATGATAGTGTATTAAAAACCAGCAAAATTTCTTATTGGTTGAGTCAAATTATCAATCAATTTGATGTGAGCTCTCAGCGGGACGAAATCCTTGAAATTCTTAACAAGCCAAACACGTATAAACAAAAAATTGATACACAGATTTTGATTGCATTTCAAGACGCAGATGACGAGTTAAAAAAACTGCACTTGGTTTGGAATAAATTTTCAACCGACATTATAAATAAATTTTGTCCAAGCATTAATCAAGCCCAATTGGAAGAACGAATCATGAAGGGCATTGAATACTTTACAGGAATACTCGCTGGGGTGGCCACTAAGTTGGGCGAAAAAGCCAGCGGTAAAAATGACTTGTCTCGGCAGTTGATTGACGCTGTCAACTCGTCCCTTGGCAAAAGGACGAACGAAATTCAGAAGACCAGACAGTGGATTGGTGTGTTTGGATTAAAAGGAATCGATGATGCGATACGGGAAAGCAGGGGGAGCGGCACTAGCGCTGAGCTGGTTGCTGTTCAAATTAAACCTGTGGCCCCTAAAAAGCGAAATACCAACAACAGTTTGACCCAGACTATTGAACTTTTTATCGCTGGGAATTCTATCGCAGAAATCTCTAAAGCCAGAAGTTTATCGGCCACCACCATAGAGAATCATTTGCTTGAAGCAACGAAAAATGGCCACCCAATTGCCAATGCTATTCTAGAAGACATTGATTTGGATGCCATTCAAAAAAAGATACGTGAAATGGGGACAGATATAGTAGAACTAAAGGAATTTTTCGGAGATCGGTATTCATTTTTTCAGCTTCGGTTGGTTATTGCACATACGGAAGCTTCCTCTACGACTTAGTGATATCATTTGAAAAAAAAAGGGCTATAAAAGCCCTTCATCAGCGAATGAATAATATGCTTCGCTGGTAATGATGATGTGATCAAGTACTGAAACCTCAAGAAACTTCCCAGCCTCTTTCAACTTCTTAGTTAAATCCATATCAGCCTGGCTAGGCTTAAGGTTTCCTGAAGGATGGTTATGAGATAATATTATTGCGCATGCATTGGCTTTTATTGCTGCAACAAATATCAACCGAGGATCTGCAACAGTGTGAGTAGTTGTTCCTGTTGATACTTCATAAAGTCCGATAACCTTGTTAGCTCTGTTTAAGAGCAAAACTTTGAACTGTTCAACAAATTCTATTTTGTTTTCATCCCAGTATTTTCTGAGAACGTTATCACAATCTCTTGAAGAAGTAATCTTCGGACGCAGTGAAGCTTTCACTTTAGACTTGTAGGATAGCTGAATCTCTGCTACTTCGAATAATGTTTTTTGATCTGTGCTTTCCATAACCATAAGATTTAAATTATGGTGCGCCTTAAATGAAGGGTGGCAGGCTTGACAAAAGGAAACGGAATAAATTTGAAAGGAACAAAAAGCCGAAGGCACATTGAATTTTATGCCGTAGTCTTTTGACAAGACCAGCATTGTCACCCGAAATAGGTTAGCGCCAGAATTTAAGTCTTATGATGAGAAGCAATGAAATTAAATATCGAGGGGATTATGGAGCAACAGCTAGTTAGATAAATTTGTTGATTTCGTTAATATCGATGAAATTCAATGCCATTTCATCATTGGATATCACGTATCAGTCGTAGAAAATCCTCCATTCTATATGCACCATCTACTTCACGTTTCTCGTAGGCCATAAAGTACCTATAATTATTTCCAGCCTTGTTCTCCCATAGCTTTCCTAACCTAATTTTTGGTTCGGCATCAAGGTGATCACCCTTCGTCTCAACCAGAATCGTTTTCCCGCCTTTTGTACTAATGATAAAATCAGGATAGTGATTGATAAATCCGTTAAGGCAAAATCCTCTACGTTCAACATTGCGCGTCCAAAACGCAATATTCTGCATGTTTGCAACTTCATTGATCATCTTTTCTTCAAATCCATTCATCTTGCCTTCCTTCTCATAAAGAGCCTTTGTAATGTCCTTGGAGACATCGCCTGGAGTAATGGAGGCAGGCAAGGCGTACGAAGGTTTGATGTAGACCTTATCAGTATCGAGATAATCTTTGAACTTTTGTTCGGCAAAATTTTCAGACAATGTTTTTATCTTATTCTTAATCTTGTCCTTATAGGTGTACTCATTATTAGCGAAATCGTTGAACTGCTCATCTGTGAAATCCTCCAACAACCGATTAAGATATTTTTCGATCTCCTTGTCAGGAATTGGATACATATTTCCGATCAATTCCTGAATCCGTTTTGTGAAGTTCTTAACACGACTGTCTTTTCTAACTGGGTCAAGCAGATACGCAAGAATCTGGTCCTTTACATCACCATCGATTTTCAGAAAAGTTGGTGTATGATCTTTTTTGTTCTCGTCCAAATCTACTTTATACAAATCCGCGGAAGCGCTCTTAAAATCAACATTAGTATCACCTTTGCTTAGAGGAAAACCCTCAAGAAGATTTTCCTTGTCAAGAAGGACTTCCTCTTCCCTTGTTCCGAAAATATCATTAGCGGGTATCTTCAGGAAGAACTGAGGCAAGACAATTTTTCCAGCGTTTTCACGGAAAATTTCCTTAATAGTATATGTTTTCACCAGCGGTTGGAGTTCATTGGGGACTAAGAACAAATCACCAGAGTTTGCTACCCGATTTTCGAATTCTTTACTTTCCTTTAACGCTACAGATTCCAACGAAGAAATCTCTTCGTTTGGCGTGTCCGTTATCTTAATTCGCGAGGTATCAATATCGGAAATCAGGTCATCAATTGGTTCCTTGTCCTTTTCTCCTGTCAGGATAGATAGCTGTATGGCTTCTTCTTGTTTCTTGCCTTCCTCAAGTTGGATTGGGTCCGCCAAACGGTAATCTTTAGAACTGAAACCTGCCTTGTTTAATCCTTTCACGATGTTATCTAACGTAGTTAAGAATTTTGATGAAGCAGTGAGAACATAACTTATGTTAAGCAACGGAAACTCGTGGCGTTTAACATATGGTTGGCGCAGTACTCTTCCTAGAATCTGTTCTACATCCACAGCAGAAGATTTATCTGCTAGTGAAGCCAGGATGTAAGCAAATGGGCAGTCCCATCCTTCCTTCAAAGCGTTAATGGTTATGATATATCTCACCTGGCAATCTTCTGCCATGAGATTAACATTTTTCAGTTCATTGATGGTAGCCGTCTTGATTTTGATATGCTCCGCTGGAATCTTTAATTCAATCAGTTTTTCCTTCAGTTTTTCAAACGTGGTATTGTCTTCCACGCTCCTTGGCTGCGCCTGAAAAAGCACGATGGGCCTGATATATTTTCCTCCCTTTTTCCTTTCTTCCTCTGCCTGCTTCTCTAGCCTTCGTTGAAGCTGGAGAGCGGAGTTAATAACTTCCGTTTTATCAGTGTGGTTATACACAACGACCGGAAGCTTAACCATGTTCTCACGCTTTAACTCAAGAGCGTCAACAAAACTGATAATGTTACTATTGTTCCGTGGAGTTGCCGTGAGATCGAGGATAAATGAAGGGTTAAGATTCTTTAACATCTCCACGCTTAACTCTGTTTCAGCGTTGTGGCTTTCATCAACTACCAACACAGGGTTCAACGACTGAATAACCCTCATTAAAGAAATATCTTCATCTGTTCCAAGTACTGAACCGAAGGATTGTAAGTTTCCATTTTCTTGAAACACCTTTCGTTCTTCTTTATTCTTAGCCCGTAAACTATCAAAGCTAAGTACTAAAATATTGAGTTGCTCTCTGACACTCGTGGGATTAAAACCAGACCCTTGCAGCAATGCTTGCTTGTCAAGCACTTCAACTTTATTTCTGAAATGTGCATTTATCTTTTGCCTGTATGGATGTGATGGATTCTTTAAATTCTTAATTGTTTGATCTAGAATTGTGATTGAGGGTACAAGCCAAATCACGGCCTTCGTGTGCTTTTCCGAAAATGCATCGAATATAGGCTTGAGCGCATTGCAGGCGATAAAAGTCTTGCCTCCGGCAGTTGGCACCTTTATGCATACGTGAGGTACTTTGGGAATATTATTTTTATAGTGCTCAATAGCGGTACCAGAAAATGGTTGTAGGGGAGTTCGTGGGTGGTTTGTCCAGTAGTCATGAAAACCTGAACGTAAATCTTTTGCCTTCTGAACGTGTTGCAGGAAGAGTGTAAGGTCACCAATGACTTGCTGTTGATAGGGTTTTAATTCCATGGCTAAAATCTTGTAATATCCCTGGGGATTTTTTTGAAGATAATACTGCGCTTAACCAAGTCTTTGTCCGATAGCACGCAATTGTCAGCATAGACCACATATTGTTCGGCCTTCATTTTCATGTTATTTAAAAAAGCATGATTTAAAGTTGTGAGAGCATCTGGCTCGTAATAAAAATAGTAATCAGTATCATTGTACCTATTCAAGTAATACTTGTTAGAGTTTTTTGCTTCGATCAAAGGGTTAGACGTTTCTGTGTAGTAAATATATTGTCGGATTTTTTCGCTGCCGATGTTTTCATTTAGGTTGCCATCATCGTTAAAAAGCGGTTCACCAAGTTCATAAAAATCAAAACTGCCACCGGTAGGCTCAATGGAAACAGACTTTTTGTTAATGCCTACAACATTAATGGAATTTCCTTCAACCAATACTTTTACCTCGTCATATTTTTCTCTATTCGACTCCTTTATACTTTGAATTTCATTGTAAAGTTCTTCCCCATTTTTTAATACTTGAAGTGATAGCTTTTGCGAATACAATGTTTCTTTTGTGCTTCCTTCATAGGAGTATCCAGTAATTGCCTGCTTTACTCTTTTTGCAGTAATTTCCTGGCAATAATCTTCCATTTCAATAAGAATAAATTTACGATTGCCATTATCTTCCTGATTCAAGTTTAAAACTGCATGAGCAGTTGTAGCTGTTCCTGCAAAGCTGTCAAGAATAATGTCACCCGGATTACTGGCAATCCTCAAAATTCTTTCAATAAGTCTGACTGGCTTAGGGGTACCAAATTCAACCTTCTTTCCCAACAAATTGTAAATTTCCTTCTTCGCCTCATCGGTATTACCAACATCTTCATGATTCCACCATGTCCAGGGAACAAAACCTTCAACTTCGCTTAAATATCTAATGACATTTGGCTGAGAGTCTCCAGTTTGGCCAAAATAAATTCGGTTTTCTTTTAATAGGGTTTTGTAAGTTGCTTCCGCAATGCCCCAACATCTTCCTTCAGGTGGATAATGAACCACACCCGTTGGGGTTGTAATCGGATAAAATTGTTCTTTAGTCGCATGTCCTGCTTGAGCCGTCATCGGTATCGGTCTCCATCGTCCATTGGGATCATTATTTGGATTCCTATATACCTTCAATTGCTTTTCGTTTGCCGGTATAAGATTTCTATATTCTTTAAAGGCCTTGGGGTCTTTCGAAAAGACGTAGATGTACTCATGAACGTCTCCAATTGCTTCTCTGTTTTCTCTTGAGTATCGTTTCTGCCAAACGTTTGTTGCTACGAATTTATTTGGGCCAAAAATTTCAGAACAGATAGATTTTAGGCTTGTATTTTCATTATCATCGATTGAAACAAACATTACTCCTTGTGGATGAAGTAACTTGTGCAACAATTTCAATCGAGGATACATCATGCAAAGCCACTTATCATGTCTGGTTAAGTCGTCTTCTTCCTTTCCGACAACTTCGCCAAGCCATTTTTTTAGTCTCGGGTGGTTTACATTATCGTTATAGATCCATTTTTCCTCACCTGTATTATACGGTGGATCGATATAGATACAATTAATTTTACCCTCATATTCGGGCAACAAGGTTTTTAACGCTTCCAAATTATCACCATGAATGATCTTGTTTCCGCTCGCGGTCTCAAATTTGGTCTGTTTACCGTTGTCGAACCCGTAACTGTGTTCCAACACCCGAAAGGGCACGTCCATGTGGTGATTAATAACTTTCTCTTTACCTATCCAGTGCAGCGTGGGCATTTACGTTTTCTATTTGCTATTTGGGGTTAAAATAAGCAAAATCTGCGTTAAATAGTGGGTTTTTGAGTGAGAATTGAAGGGATTGCATCAGGCCGTGTTACTCAATATCAGCTTTGAAGATCCGATAAATACGAGTCCATTGTTCCTGCCATTCTCCAGCTCTGCTTTCTAATGTCCTAAGTTTTACAAACTGTGGATACTCCGAAAAAAAAGCCATAAACGAATTAAGCCTACCAATTTTCAGATTATTTACATATGGGCTAATGCAAACGAAGTAATTGGTCCCCTTAAATGAAGAATGTATCAGAGCTAGCAAATCTGTCAATGAAAATAGGTCAATGTCAAGCACGTTTGAAAAAATATGAATATTCGGAACGCCAGTTTTTTGCCTCAAATCTGATTTCTTCAAGGAATCAAAATCTTTGTTTATGGTGTGAACACGCCTAACGCCAAGGGACGACGCGTGAAGAGAAGCTCTCTTCAGTGCCACTTCTGATGGTTCAATCAGTGTGATCAGGCTTGCATTTGTAGCAATATGCTTACTTACCAAAAAATCAAAGAATGAAACAGTACCAATTCCCTGGCCACATCCCCAGTCAATTATACAGTGCTCTTTCTTCAACAATGCATCCGGTAGATATTCAAAGGCTTCAATTAGCTTTTGGTGATGCATCTTTCCATAACTGTATAAATAAGCAAATAGCTGTTTCTCTTCTTTCAAAATGGATACGCCGCGCTGAAGTGAAAAAAAGATTGAATCGTCAGCGACCCCCCTGTATTCTTTAACGGATACCTGCCTTAGAAAATTAAAGGTTATTGCTTTGCTTTTTAGCTGATTAGCATAATCCGTACCTACTTCAATTAAAAAATCCTCTTTATAATTGAGCTTTACTGAATCGCGCCCTAAAAAGTTATCAATTAATGACCTGATCTTTACACTTGAAATTAGGTGATCACCCGTGTCGATCTTCAAAACCTCAAAAAGTAACGGATGATTAAGAAATGAAAATTCGAACTGCGCTAACGATTTTTCAATTTTCTTTTTTAACTCAAGAACCGAGGCGTGATTGAACTGGCCAAAATCATCAATAACCAGAGCATAAAAATTAATCATTGACACAAGAACCAAATCACTGTTGTCTTCCTCACTTAGGAATGAATCCTGTAATATTGAATAGATGGTTTCATACCGTTGCAAGTAGTCGGAAACTGACTTAATTCCGATCAAATAATGTGATGCCGCCCTAGCTCTTTTTCCAATATTAGATACCTGGTGCTTCTCTAAATGTTCAAATAAATATTTAAAAGTGGAGATCAGTACCAGTCTTTCACTTATATCAAGCAGGAGTGCAAGAAAAGATAAATTGGTAGGTTTATTAACATCTATACTTACGATGACGCCACGATTTAGTGAAATATATTTATTGATGCTCTCACGAAATTCTATCAGGTTCGCATGCTTCTGATACTTGAAAAAGTCATATACTTCCTCAAAATTATCATCCAGAAATAATTCTAATGTTAATGCGTCTACAGTGGCACCCTGTAAGTCATCTAGGACTATCATCTTTTTAGGTTATAAGGGACGGGTTACTTCTAATGAAGCTGATCAACTCATCTTTACTCTTCTTGCTCACATCCTTCATGCCCAACATCCTCGCAGTTTTACGAAGATCAGTAACTTTTTGCTTGGCAAAATCGACTTTTGTCTCTTGCTGTTTTGTTGTAGTATCAGCAACAACTTCCTCGCCGATAGGATTTGCAGGCTCAATCCCACTTCGGGCCACTTGACTTTTTAAATCAGAAATTTCCCGCAAAAGCTTGCCGCTATCATCCTCATATTTTTTTGCTAACTTCTTGACTTCCTGTTCAACTTTAAGAAATACAGTCCGCTTCAACTCATATTCGAAATCCGTAAGGCCTTTTTGCTCTACGTTAAACAATTTGCCAAGTAAAGATTCGCTACTGTCAGAATTCTCCTTTCCATATTGCAATTGTTCAATGGACTTAATAATTGCTTCGAAAAAGCCTTGAGAATATTCGGCCAAAAATTCCTCCAATGGAGACAGCTTTTTTTTTGCGACAACAAGCGCGTCTAACATTTTATATTCATTAGATTCCAACGCCTTACTTTGTTCAGGCAAATTTGGAATCCAAGCATCTAAATATTCAAAATGGTGATTATTTTTTTTTCCGAACAGGGCAAATTGGTAAACACTCTCAATAATATAATAGTCAAGTTTGGACTTGAGTTCGAACTTGACCACATCTGAACTTGTTCCTAATGAGTACTTATTACGAAATCTAGAATACCCACTGTTTAAGCCAAATACAATTGCAACATCTTCTACCTTCTCTTTTGGAATTGCACGGGAATGCAGGTCCACGATCAGGTCTTCAATGCTTTTTCGTTTGCTGTCACCATATAAGCCGAGAACGGCAACTTCGTAGAAGTGAGTATCTGAAGGTATAGATTCTAATTTAACGAACCCTAGCTTTTTCTCAACCTGAACTCTTTCTTTTGCAGCAATCTGCAGGATGTCGTCTGGACTGATGCTTCGAAAAATGTATGTGAACCACTTTGACCATTCACTCTCGGCCTTGCTAAATAGCCCATGATAACGATTATCTATTTTAATTTTGCCATCATTGGAAGCGGATACTAATTCGTCTTCGACTAACTTATTGAAATATGCAAGGGTTGAAAAGAAGTTAGTTGAAAAATTCATATATTCCTCTCCTGCAATACGCATAAAAGCAAAGCCACCTAATAGAATATCAAATCTCTTAATCTTCTCTGATATTTCATTTGAAAGCATCGGTGTATCATGAGGCGATATTTTTTCGAGTGAACAAAAAATCACAGATTGCCTACTTTCAACTTCAACCATGCGTTCAGGAACAAATGCGGTACCATTATTAATATTCCAGAGCGTAGTGTCTTTTTGGTCTTTATCAAAAAAATAAATAAACTTAATTCTTGATATTGGAATAGGGTTTTGAAAAAGAAAAAACTCTTCAGAAAATTTAATAAGAGACTTAGTTTCTTCATCGTTCAACACGACTTCAATTGAACAGTCTGAATTTTCAACCCATTTATTCAAAGACAATAATATTCCGAGATTGGAAAACTGGTCCTGTAAATCTTCAGACTTGTTGGTATAAAACTTTGAGGGTAAAACAATACCTTTCCCAAAATAATGTGCTACACTATTTGATTTGGTGGGTATGTAAAAAGTAGCGGCCATTATAAAATCTCTTTAGTATATGTTAAAGTTTGTTGGATTGAGCGTTCTAGAAAAGCCGGAGCAGATGCACCTATCAAATAAAGGTTTCTTCTTGCCCTGGTGATTCCTACGTAGTAGTCATTTTCCTCAATAACATTTAATCTTGAAATGTTAGACTGCATGTTTTCAAAGTCAGGGATAATGACGGTATCAAATTCAGTTCCTTTGGAAGATTTAAAAGTAGTAATATGAATATTGTCGATTGAATCTAGGCCTTCGTCGTCTGATACATATTTTGAACAGGCAACGCCCGAGTTTTGAAGGAAGTCATAGTAATGATTTACATGCTTTATAAGGGGAACTAGTACGGCGATGTTATGTGTACCCGATCGGAATTCTTTAATAATGTCGAGTATCGCTTTTGATTGTTTTTTAGCGTCATGGTTCGTAACCAACAAAATTGGTTTATTTCCCCTTCGATTTTTTTGCATTAACAAATTAATGGTTGATTGAGGAATTAATTTGCTAGGAAACAAGCCACGAACAAAAACCATGATCTCGTACGAGTTTCGAAAATTTTCGTCTAAAACATAGCCATTATTTGCCGGAAATATTCCTAGCAATTGGGATTGGGAGGTAGACCTGTTGGCATAAACAATTTGCTGATCATCCGCCCCGTATGAAATAATGCCAGCATACCTCTTTATCACATCATAACGAGTAGCTTCAACATCTTGTGCTTCATCAATAATTATTTCATCGTAGTTTGTAGGATTGTGCGTGGTCCACCAATAGGTGCGACTAACGGCATTTCCAGCAGCAGCGCTTTCTGACTTTGCCGAAGAGGATAAATAGGTTTCTAGTGTGCGTGTGTAGGTGAGGAGGAGACTTCTTTTTTTTCCCAAACTATGATTTCGAATGTGACGCCATAAAGAAACAACACTTTTTCCCGTACCCGGCCCGCCTGAAATCGCAATCGCCTTAGGTTCATTAAGTGCAGCTTGCTGACCGATTGTAAGTTCGATGATCTGTGGTAGTTTAAAATAATATGGCACGGCTACTTGATTACTCTGAAAGTTAGGTTTATTCTCTCGCCCACTTTTGCTGTCGTTTTAGGAATTTGATGTTGCCAATAATGTTGAAGTTCTCCCGCCATTATTAACAAACTTCCATGAGACAATTCGATTTCAATTTTTTCTTTAGTCTTGATATGTCGAAGTTGAAATAATCGTGTAGCACCAAAGTTAACTGAGCTAATAACAGGATTCTTCCCAAGTTCTTTCTCAGCATCGGTATGCCAAGAAATAGAATCCTGGCCACCTCTATAAAGATTAAGAAGTACGCTGTTAAACGCCACTTTAGCAATCGGTTCAATCTTATTTTTAATCTCTTTCAATTCACTTGTCCAAGGAGCAGGGCTAAGTTTTATACCCGAGAAACTGTATGGTTTATCACTGTCTCCGTACCATGCGGTAAGTCGAGGAAAATCAATTTTTTTTCCATACATATTCATTGACTCTTGTCGCCAGTCAATACCCTTTCTCAGTTCATCAAAAAAGTGATTACTTTCTTCTTTCCTGAAAAAATTCGGAATAAATGTATATTCACCATTCTCAATAAAATTCACTTCACCCTCTTGAGGAGGGCTCGATTGATTAAAAAAGTCTAATTGTCCCATATCCTCCTATTATTTTGCATTACAATTACTGATCACAGTACTCATTTTCTTTCGAAATTTTATCCAAGTTCGAGACTCCCATGAATCGGTTTTTAGCAAACGGACATATTCCTTGAGAGACTTTTCCAATCTGTGCAAAAAAATCGTTGCATCAATTTGCTTCGCGTTCAGCAAGACTTTACCTCCTCTTGTTATGGACCAGCCGTTTTTTGTTTCGCCTTGATGTAAAATTCCGCACCGAATGTCTTCAAAAACATCTCCACCTCTGTTTCTCAATTCCGGAAAATTGTTGTCGGAATTGAAAAATTGGGTAAACGCATTACGAGAATTATTTCTGCTATCTCCCCACCCATTTTTAAAACTTTGGAGCGTTTCAACTAAAAGGCAGCAACTTGCCATGAGCGAAAAACCATTTTTAAACTCTTTGCGATACTTACTGTCCTTAAACTGAAATGGTTTGATGTACCTTGAATGGAGCCGATAAAAGACAAAATTTGCTATCGAATTCTGGTCCTTTTGCAATTCCCACCCCTTATAGTCGTTTGCAGTTACTTTCGTCAACCTGCCCCTATCATCATAATATCGGGCAAGCTCATATGAGTTAACAAATTTTTCCATTGCATTTCCTATTCTCTGCATACAATTAATAAGTTTCTATAAATCAACGCTTTATATGTGCGATGGATTTGAACGTACACTGCAAGCTACTTCGGAAAAATAATTGCCGCTAAACAATTATTCAATCTGAAAATCAAGACATTACCTAATGTGAAGCAATGTACCTAAAACTAATAATATTAGTTTTATACCTTTACTCAACACCTAATTCTATTAGTTTATGAAATCTATCAGAATAGCAAGCACCGTAAAACACATTGAAGAGGGCGATGAGCGTGTTACCCTTTTTCGAATCCAGGAAATCTTGTCTGAGCACCGATCAA
>WUUC01224778.1_pt1 | contig 21731 bp, 19 predicted proteins | sample 6278441 | NCBI WGS metagenome assembly WUUC01 (sample SAMN13675441, study PRJNA597444) | soil metagenome | isolation source: soil | place: USA: Washington | collected 2017-10
GAGAGGATTCGAACCTCCGACCTCTACGTCCCGAACGTAGCGCACTACCGGGCTGTGCTACACCCCGAAATTTTCCCTTACAGGGATCGTAAAAGTAAGAATTTAGGCGACATTCAAAAAAAAATATGCCACCCGAAAGGATGGCATACCACGCAACAGTTAAGCTCCAAATAAACCTTCAAGTTTTCAGATCACCACTGCCGCAAGTCGATTAATAGGTCACTATTGTTATTGTTACCAAACCAAGTCATAGACAAATCAAAATCCTTCTTACCAGCTTACTATGTTGTCAGACTTGAACGCAGTGTTCTCCTTGTGCGTGTTGTTGTCCGAAACAGTGAAAATGATGTCGTTGAAGTCCGCGTCGGCGGTGTCGTTCTGTGAAATGTTGTCTTCGAAAGCCAGGACGAGCTCACCACAAGTCTTTTCTTCAAACAGGATGTGTTGCTGACGCTTGTTCGGGTTGAACGAGTAGTCTGTGTAGAGCTTCATCTTGTCGAAGTCTACCTTGCCCTGCCAGCCGTTGATGATCAGCACAAACCCGATCACTGTTCCTTCCGCAAACGGCTCATTCTGCAGCTTCAGGCGGTTGCCGGGAGTGAGGATGTCCGAGGACACATCGGGAAACAGGACATGCAGGTCCAGCTGACTCCCCGCTGTCGGAGGGGAGTAGATGCTGTAGCTATACCACGCCACCGAGTTCCGAAAGCCCGCGCCTTCGGCCAGGTAAGTTACATATACCTCCGACTCTTTAGTGAGCTCCACTCTCTTCTGGACGGTGTCGCTGAAAAGGGCATTTTGGGAGATCAGTATGTTTTCGGGGAAAAGTTCAAGGATCCGTGCGTACAACGTCGGACAAGGTTCAGTGTCGATGATATTTTCTGGTACCTGGCTTTCAGGTTCGTCAGGATTACATGCTACAATTGAAAGAATAAAGAGTAAACTCCATAAAGCTCTGGTTTTCATAAAATGATTGTGTTTTGGTCCCCCTCGTAATTCATACCCAAGAAACAGACCCGGAGAAGGTCTTTGGGGACATCCCTTAAACAATCCCGTGCCAGATTGTTATTGCGGGTTTAGAATCAGCCATGCAGCAAGAAACTTTAACGCTGGGTAAAATAATTCACAAAGACATAAACACGCTGCGGAAGAATCCAGCCATACCGTTATTTGAATCCGGGTGCATCCAGTTTCTTCGATATCCTGAACACCGCGTTGATCAACCCTACATGACTATACGTCTGCGGATAATTTCCCCACTGCGATCCGTCCAGTCCGACGTCTTCGCTGAAGATGTTCAGGTTATTGGCAAATGAAAGTATGTTGTCGAGGGTCTTCGTCGCATCGTCGATCCGGCCGACGCAGGCCAGGGCATCCACATACCAGAATGCGCAGACCAGGAACGTCGCTTCGGGTTTTCCGAAATCATCCTGGTGAACGTAGCGGTAGAACAGCCCCTGTTCGGTCTTCAACAGCTCCTCCAGCGCCCGCAGGTGCAGCCGCGCCTTCTCGGAATTCGGATCGAGATAACCCATGGTGATCAGCTTCAGCGTGCTCGCGTCGAGGTACTCCACACCCATAGCCTGGGTGTAGACCTTGCGCACTGGATCATAACAAGCTTCGATCTTTTCGGAAGCCGTCTGCGCAAGCGCTTCAGCCCTCGCAACAATCTCCGAGTCGCCCATGTGCCGTCCCAGCTTCGCTACCGCTTTCGCGCCCGCCCAATGAAACAAGAGCGTGTAGGTGTGGACCTGCTTCACATTCCTGAATTCCCACAGTCCCGCATCGGGCTCATCCATGGTCTTGTCGATCCAGAATAGTAGCCGGTCAGCCAGCAGCTTGTACGAGCTCCTTCCCGCGAACGACAACCGCCGGTCGATGAACAACGGCAGAAGTCCTACGAGAACTTGACCGTAGACATCATTCTGTATTTGTAAGTAAGCCTTGTTGCCTACACGCACAGGTTGATTTCCAAGATATCCTTCCAGGTCCAGGTGGATCTCTTCGAGCTCTTTCTGTCCGTTGATGGTGTACAGTGGCTGCATCCGCCCCGTATCACGCATGAGCACATTCTGGATGTACTCGAAATATTTTTCGAGCTCATCGAAGTGACCGAGCTCGTTGAACGCCTTCAGCGTGTAATACGAATCACGGAACCAGCAATAACGGTAGTCCCATGTCCGCGAGCTCATGTGGTGTTCGGGCAGACTCGTCGTGCCCGAGGCAATGATACCGCCCGTGTCCTCGTATTGATGAAGTTTCAGCACGAGGGCCGAACGAATGACGAGATCCTGGTAAATGTCGGGCACGTACGTGCTCTTGATCCAGGTTTGCCAGTAGCGCACTGTCTTGTTGATGAAATCCTCTGCCGTCGACTTCAGCGGCGCTTCGAGGGCTTCACCGTACGTGAGGACGAGGTATTGATTCTGAAGGAGGACAAACGCCTCCGCATCCATAATGTGCGACAGCGAGATGTCGGTCGTGAGACGCATCTGCATGCTGTAGTCCAGAAAGCGTATGTGATTGCTGGCAGGCACCTTTTCAGGCTTACGTTTTCCGTAATCAGCCGACGGATCGCAGATGACTTTGATAACCGGGCTGCCGCTCAGCAGCTCGATCTTTCTCACAAACATCAGCGGACGAAAGACGCGCTCGTACTGATAGAACCGCGGAGCACAGTCGATCACTCTGAATTTTCCCGTGCCCGTCTCGAATTCGGTGCAGAGTACATTGGTGTTGGCAAAGTAGCTCTGCTTGCTCTTGTATTCTCCCACGGGAGTAATCGAGAACTCGCCGCCCACCTTCGTGTCGAGCAGAGATCCGAATATAAATGACGAATCGAACTTCGGCCAGCAAAGCCATTTCACCGCAGCGGTGTCGTCGATGTATGCGAGGTATGAGCAATTGCCCACCAACCCCATCCGGTACTGATGATGTTTCATCACCTTTGGTTTTAATTTACTGAGAGTTTATCGAGCAATCGGAACGCTTCACGCTGGTTCTGTACGTTGAACTCAGCGGCGCTAAGGTCATTGCCCACTTTTATTGTTACACCTTTTCCTTTGAGAACGTTAAAGATGTCTTCGTCGGTCTTATCGTCGCCCATGGCCAGGATGAAATCCGACGGGAACAGCTCCATTAGCTTGCCGGTAGCGATCCCTTTGTCGATCCCCGCCGCCCGCACTTCGATCACCTTGTGACCTTCGAGCACATTGAGGTGTGTGTTGCGCACGAGGTGATAGAGGTTGTCGAGCAATTCGCGCGAACGGACGAAACCCAGGTCGTCGTCCACGCCGCGGTAATGCCAGGCGATCGTATGGTCTTTTTCTTCAATGAAAGCTCCCGGTGCGCGTTCCGCGTAGAGCTCGAATGTATTTTTGATCAACGTCTTCCACGATGAATCGATGTCGGTATAATGTTGCCAGCCCTCGCCCTTCAGCCTGAGCGAAGCGCCGTGCTCGGCCACCAGGTGTATCGGCAGCTGGCCAAGCCATTTTTCCAGAATCTGGAAATTTCGGCCGCTGATGATCACTACCTCGGTCGACGGATTATTAGAAAGTATCTTCAGCAGGCCCAGCAGTTCATGACTGGGATGTGCATGAAGCGGCATGGATTCGATCGGCACCAGTGTGCCATCGTAATCCAGGAACAGCAGTCGCCGCGCCGCCAGAGTATACGAGCTCTTGATGATGGCTGTTATTTTGTCGTCGATCGGCTTGATGTCCAGCTGCTTTTGCCGGCACTTGATATCTCTCAGCTCTTCGAAATATCTGGCCACCCACCTCACCACATCATTTTCTTTCAGGCGCTTTTGCATGACGGTCATGGCGCTCCTTTGCTCTTCGGGCGATGTCAGCAAGGCTGCGTTGATCTTCTTGGCGACCTCGACCTTGTCGGTCGGGTTTACGAGCATGGCTTCACCGAGCTCATTCGCAGCGCCGGCGAGCTCACTCAGTATCAGCGTGCCGTCCTGGTCCAGCCGGCTGGCGACATACTCCTTGGCAACGAGGTTCATTCCGTCGCGCAGGGGAGTGATGAGCGCTACATCGGCACACTGGTACAACGCGCAGAGCTCTTCGAACCCTACCTGGTTGTACCTGTAAATGATCGGCTGCCACTCGAGTGTCGAGAACTTGCCGTTGATCCTTCCCACCTGTTCTTCGATGAGCTTCTTTCTTTCGTTGTACTTCGAAACGATCTGCCGCGAAGGCACGACCACCATAATAAAAACCACCTTTCCTTTCCACTCCGGGAACATCTCCAGCAGCTTCGCGAAACCCGATAGGCGCTGTGAAACGCCCTTCGTGTAGTCGAGCCGGTCGACCGAGAAGATGATCTTCCCCCCTCCGAACCTCTCGTTGATGGAATTCCGGTGACTGATCACACCTGCGTTGTCGCGGGTGTTGTGAAACTTGTCGAAGTCGATGCCGATAGGGAAGAGGTCGGCCTTTACAACGCCTTTCTTATTGAATACTTCCCGATACCTGTGATCCAATCCAGATACCATGGTCATGGTCTTGAGAAAATGCTGTAAGTATTCGCTGGTGTGAAAGCCGATCAGGTCTGCTCCCAGTAATCCTGATATGATCTTTTTCTTCCAGTCCCGATGGAGAAGCCGGAAGACCTCGTATGACGGAAAGGGTATATGCAGGAAGAATCCTATCGTGACGTCGGGCATCGCGTCGCGTAGCATGCCTGGGAGCAGCATCAATTGATAGTCATGTATCCAGATTGTATCGCCTGGTTTTACGAAGGCGAGAAGCCTGTCGCGGAAGATCCTGTTCACCTCCTCATAGGATGGGAACGTGTCCTCTTCAAAATCCACGATACTTGGAAAGTAGTGGAACAACGGCCAGAGGGTGGCGTTGCAAAAACCATTGTAGTATTTATCGAAGATCTTCGATTCTATGAACAGCGGCTCGATGACATACGATGAAGACAGCTTTCCCCCGGATGAGGCTTTCTTCCACTTCTTTTCTGTGAAGTCGGCAGCGCCCACCCAATATTTTTCGCCGAACTCGAGGTCCGGTTGTTTTTCAAAATAGCTCTTCAGCGCACTAACCAAGCCTCCATCGCTTTCGGTGAACACCGTTTTCCCATCCTGCTTAGTGGCTTTGAGTGGGAGACGGTTTGAGACTAAGATCAGGCGGGACTTTTTTTCTGTATCCATCGGCTTTTTGGCGTGCAATAAGTGGTCCAAAGATGGGCCTGGACGCGTGTAAACCGGTGCCATATGTGGTATGGCCGGTCCATGGATTACTCCAACGGCCGCTCAGCGACGCTCTTTGAGGAAGGCGGCCAACGCTTCGACATTATCGGAGTTCAGAACGTCCACACCGATGTCTATAAACTTCTTCCATGCATTCGGAACATCAGGCGATGCCCAGAACCGCACCGGTTTACCAAGCTTGTGTGCTTCGTCGACAACCTTCTTTATTTTTTGCAGATCATCCGCCGGTATCTCACCCTTTCCATTCCACGACGAAACACTGTTAAAGCTTGTGCTGATCAATGTGATCTTCTTAAGTTGTTCCTGGGTATACGCAATGTTCGGTCTCCCGTCGAACAGAATATAGTCCGGGTAGTTCTTCCATTCTGCCGGTGGAGGATAGCTGCCGCTGACCGTGATCGACAGCCCGGGACATGACCTGAGCTTCGGATATTGTTCAAGTATATTGACGAGCGCAGCCAGCGTCGGTGCGCCATCTGTTTTCAGATCGATCATCAGCGTCAAGCCGTACAACGACCCATCGCCTGTGTTGATCTTTTCCAGGATCGGATCGAGATACATTTTCTGCAACGTCTTCGAACGATCGATCTCCAGGCGGGTATGGGCCACGAGGAGCTTTTCTTCACGAAGGAAAATATCGGCTTCGATATAAGATGCCTTCAGTTCATACGCTTTAATGAACGGTTCGGCCTTTACATAATCGTTGTGAGCAAAAATGGATTGAGACAGGCCACAAAGGGCCTGCAGCGTCAGGATGAATATCGATGCTAGCCGGATCATATCCCTAAAGTTAATATTTTGAAAAATTAGGATCCATTAAGTGATTTTTTCGGAAGTTGGCATCATGGTTATCACTTGCGGCACCTACCTGTTTTCGACCCAAACGGAAAAGCTTCTCGTTTGTCATCCCACGCATTCCCGCTGGAACAACTGGTCGATACCGAAAGGCCTGATGGAGGGAGGGGAGGACATCCTCTCCGTTTGCCTTCGTGAGCTAAAGGAGGAAACCGGCATCGATGTAAATAAGATCAACGTTATTTCCCAGCACCCACTGCCTTCCCGAAAATACCAGAAGCAGAACAAAAGCCTCGAATCATTCCTGCTGGTGACCGACACCGACTTCAGCGCACACAAGTTCACCAGCAACCTGGTGGAGGGCAAAGACTTCCCGGAGATCGACAAGTGGAAATGGATCGACCTGGTAACGGCTGCCGGTATGCTTCACCAGTCGCAGATCGAGAACCTGGTGGCGATCTCAGAGATCGTTTTTGGAAAAAATAGAAGATCTTCTGCTCTTAAGATTTGAGAATGCTCAAGGCATTGCCACGCCCTGAGCATTTTTATGGATCACCCTTTCAGGCTATTTTCTGGTAGCTCACGCATACCACACCCGATTTAAATGGATGCGTGGTCGTGAGCTTCAGCTTCGTGATATCATTCAACCCTTTGAACAAGGGTATTCCCTTCCCGATCAGTATTGGATTGATAAACAACCAGTACTCATCCACAAATCCCATCTGCGCCAGCGTATGCCCGGCCGAAGGACTCCCGAAGATCAGTATCTCTTTTCCTTTGCCATTCTTGATCTCTTCCATCTCCCGTTTAAGATCGCTGCCGATCACCCTTACCTTTTTGGAGGGATCGGATTTTACGGTCTTCGAGATCACGATCTTTTCGACCTCATTATACCATTTACTGTGGTCGAGAGTGTGGCGGCTCGGGTTTGGCTTATCTGCTGCCGTGGGCCAGTACGCGTCCATCATTTCCCATGTCTTGCGCCCGTACAGCGCCGCGTCGGAATGATTGGTCCGGTCGGAAGCGAAGTCAAAAATTTCATCATTGGCGGTGATCCAGTCCATTTCCCCATTGGGACCTGCTACAAATCCGTCGAGCGATACGTGCATAAATTGAACTACTTTTCTCATGGTGATTAATGTTTTTTTGCTTTTACTTTTTTTCTCCGCACAGTCCTCACCGCTTTCATCGCCGGCGTTTCCTGGATCTCATCGAGATACGATTGCAGCGAGTCTAGCCGCTGCTCCCAAATCTTCCGGTACTGTGCAACCCAGGTCGTTACCTCGTCAAGCTTGTTGAGACGCACTTCGCAATAGTGCTCCCGGCCCTGCCGGTTGATGGTCACCAGCCCGCATTCTGTCAGGATCCTGATATGCCTGGAGATAGCGGGCCGGCTGATGTCAAAATTTTCCGCCACACCGTTGAGCGTATGCGTTTTTTTGGCCAGCAGCCCCAGTATTGCCCGCCGGTTAGGGTCTGCAATCGCCTGGAATACGTCCCTTCTTGTTTCCATATGAGTAACTATGTGAGTAACTATGTGGTTACAAATATATGTGTAACTGGGTAGTTACGCAATAGATTGATTGAAAAACTTCAGATTACTTGCCGATCCAGGTATTTGCAGCCTGGCTTGGGGTCTTGATCACCACTTTGAAGAACGCCGACTCGCTCGTGAAAGAAAAAGGAAACCGCTGCTGGCGCACGGGGACTTCCCCCACCTTGATATAATCGTCCTTGTCGCCTTTCCGGAAACGGTTTGTGGCCGTAATATATATCTCGACCTTCCGGTCGTCTTTCACATAGCTCTTCCACTCCACGTTGATCTTATTTCCTTGCTTAACGGCCTTCAGATCCGAGAACTCCAAAGGCCCGATAAAGGGTGTTCCGTCGAGCTCGTTTCGAACCTCTTCGGGGATTTTGATGCCAAGGTGATTGCAAACGGACGGGAGGATATCGACGACTGCAGGCGTCTGTTTGAAATGCTCGTTGAGGTTCTTGCTGTTGGTCACGATCCAGGTTGTCCTTTCCCGGTCCGACTGCCCGCCGTGACCTTTGCCTGTCTCCGCGTTACGTCCATGGTCGGTGGTCACAACGATTAGCCAGTCTTCATCGAACGACTTCTCACGAAGAATGACGGCGTCCCAAATTTTCCGGATCTGTTTGTCGACGGAGATAATAGCGTTTCTAAACTGCTCACTGTCGCCGAACTGGTGACCCATGTCATCGGTGTATTCCAGATAGACCCATGAAAGATCGGGGCCTTGCCCGGCAACGACCTTTGCAGTTTCTGAGATGACAGCTTCATCGATCTTTTTGATATAATCGGCCGCTTCATCGTGAGGATAGTTAACCGTATCGAGCTCCAGTCCGTCGAATGAATGATCGAGTTTAATCGATCCGGCGCCGGCCAGCCCTTCACCCACGAGCTTCGTGCGATTGTCGGTCCATGTGGAGAACACGGCGGTCTTCAGCGAGGGTTTTGTTTTTTCGGCGATGCGAAAGATGTTCCAATAATTATAATTCGGTTCTGCGATATCGTTGTCCCACACGTTGTGTTTGTTTCCCCAGACTCCCGTGATGAGGTTGTTGTATCCCGGCGCTGAAATGGTAGGCGTTTGATTATAGCCTCCCTTAAGCCCGCCGGTATATGACCTTGTATAGCCGCCGGTTTTGGCAATCTCCATCAGGCACGGAGGCTGCAGTTTTTCGATCACGTCGGCCGGGATGCCGTCGACGATGATGAAAAGGGCTTTGGATGTTTTTCCGGATTGGGCCATCATCAGCGAAGGCAGCAATCCTAGCAGAATGACAAGACGAATGATCTTCATAAGACTATAAATTTACGATTTAAACTATCAGCTCGGCTCTATATGTATTGTCACATTCCCGAGCTGCGGTATCTCTTCCTTCAGCTTGTCTTTAAGATTATGTGAAATTTCATGACCTGCTTTCACGCTAATGTTGCCATCGACATTGGCGTGTAATTCAACCTGGTAGGTCATCCCCGTCTTCCGGATCAGCAATTTCTCGGTGGCCGTTATGCCTGCTATAGTGGTCGCGATCTTCCGTATCTGCGCTTCCAGCTCCGGATAGGCGTTCTCATCCATGATCTCGCCCAGTGCCGGACGAAAGATGTGGTAACAGTTGTAAAGAATAAGTGCCGATGAGAAAAGTGCCGCCCAATCGTCAGCCGATTCGTATCCTTCACCCAATATCAACGCGACGGTAATCCCGATGAACGCTGCGACCGATGTAAGCGCATCGCTCCGGTGATGCCATGCGTCGGCCTTTAATGACGAACTGTGAGTCTCTTTGCTCTTCTTCATCACAAACCGGTACGAGATCTCCTCCCATACGATCACGACTGCCAGGAACCACAAGGTATACGACTGCGGAAGATCATGCGGAGTGAGAATATTCCGGATGCTCTGGTATGCGATCAGGGAAGCCGAGAAGATCAGGATACCGACCACGATGAAAGTCACGAGCGACTCGGCCCTTCCATGACCATAAGGATGAAGCTTGTCGGGCGGTTTGCTGGCATAGCGAATACCTAACATCACCACGACCGAAGATAATATGTCCGTCGTCGATTCGATCGCGTCGGCAATGAGAGCAAACGAGTTTCCGAAGTAGCCGGTGATCGCCTTGAGGGCAGCCAATAAGATGTTACCCAGTATGCTGAACCAGGTGGTTTTTATCGCCGTATGTGCATGGTCATGCGACATGCCTTAGTGTGTAGCAACACCCGTGACGCTTCCTGTCTTTTCCTTGAATCCGAAGGCAAATGTGATCGTTACCACCAAAGCGAAGAACAGCGGGATGATCCAGAAAGTCTGCCATTGCTCGAGGTTCTGCGCGTCATTTTCGTCCATGATAAAGTTGAAGATCTTTCCGCCTGCGATCGTACCCAGTCCCTGGCCGATACCATAGGAGATCATGACAAACAAGCCTTGTCCCTGTGCCCGGATAGCCGGAGTGGCTTTCGAATCGATATATACCTGGCTTGCAACGTAAACGAAATCATAACATGCGCCGTGAAGCAGTATGCCCACGATCATCATCCACGCAACCGAATCAGTGGCGCTGAGTGCAAACAGTCCATACCGGACCGCCCACGCCATCAGTCCAACCATAAGCACCCACTTGATCCCCATCTTGCGGAAGAACCACGGCATGCATAAGAGGAATATCACTTCCGACATTTGCCCGAATGTCATCTTGAACGCCGGGTTCTCGATGCCTGACATTTTCAGGAATACCGGCACGTAGGGGAAGTATATCGCGAACGGTATGCTGATCAGCAGCAGTCCCATCACAAACACCGCGAAAGACGGAGAATAAAGATGCTTCAGCGCATCGATGCCCAAGGCGTCACGAATGGAGAACGCGGTACCTCTGCCTCTCGGCGGAATATTGGGCAATGTAAAACTGTACAATCCCATGATCACACCGGCAGCCCCGGCGATGTACATCGGTAAGGCTGTCGTGTCGCCCTGCAGCATGTAGCTCACGAGTATACCCGCACCGATCCATCCGATGGTACCGAACAAACGCACGATGGGAAAATCTTTCTGTTTGTCTTTCACCAGGTGGAATGCCGTTGCCGACGCGAGACTCACGGTAGGCATGTAACAAAGCATGTGAAACAACAGGAAGGCAAGAAACACCGGGCCGGAGCTCTCCCCGAACAACGGGGCACAGAAGACGAAGGTCCCGCTCAGGATATGCATTGTCCCCATCACCTTTTGAACCGGGAAGAACCGGTCGGCAATCATACCCAAAAAGAAAGGAGAAATGATAGATCCGATCGGACTCGCCAAATACGCCAGATAAATGATATCCGACATCCCATGGCTCTTCATGTAGTTGCCGCCCGTGGCGTACCAAGCCCCCCAGATGAAGAATTGGAGGAACATCATGACTACAAGGCGTGCGAACTGCATAGCGCGTGCGGGGCGTTAATCGTTACTCGTTATTCGTTATTCGTTATTCGTTATTCGCGGTTTCGATACGGTATTGGTAAGCCGCGAGAACAGACTCGCTAACCGATATTCAGCAATCGCGCTACGACGAATGAGACTCGGCTTTGCCGCGAATAACGAATAACGAGTAACGAGTAACGAATAACGACTACCGAAAAAATTATGCGAGTACCTTTGACTTCCTCACCCCCGAATACTTTGCCACCAACCCCTTCATATACACCATCGCCATCTTCGTAGCCCTATCCACCTCCTCCACACCCGCTATCTTATGACTCCTGATCATCGGCAGACAATATTCAGACACGAGGTAGCCCTTGTATCCGATAGCCTGCAGGCCTTCGATGAAAGTTTCGTAGTTGATCTTGCCGCCATGGGTCGGAGCGGGTTCCTGCTCGATCTCGCCGTCGGCGTTCTGGCGGAAATTCCATGCTCCGTAATGGGTGTAGGAAATATGTTCGCGGCATTTTTCGATAGCCTCCTTCACGTACTCGTTCTTCTGACGATCGAAGAACAGGGGTACGTCGAGACACATTTCAATATTCTTGCGGTCGAGCTCCTGAAGCATTGACAGTGTGTCTTCGTAACCCGGAGTCAGTACGGGTGCGTGGTTCTGGAGCAGAAGGGTGATACCCATATCGCTTGCCCAGTCCGCCACTTCGCGAATGCCTTCGATAGCACGGTTCCAGACGCGGAGGTCTGAAGCATTGACCGGCTTGAAGTAGTTGCCGCGGTCGTACGGAGCATAGGATGCGATAGCCTCTTCGTCGTTGATGATGCCGGGCCACGCTGCGAATACTTTTATTTTGTCGATACCAAGGTCGCTGGCCATTTCCAGGGTGAGCTTCATCATGGCCAGGTTGTTTTCGCGATCCTCCATGTGACGCCCGCAGAAATCACTCATACTTTCCAGCGCGCATAGTGTGATGCCTTCATCGGCAGCCACCGACTTTATCCGTTCGCGTTCCTTTTTTGTCATGTCGACAGGCGAAGCGATCGGTCTTTTTGTTTCGATAGCGAGGGCTTCGAAGCCGAGTGACTTTGCCTTGTGGATCTGCTGTTCGATCGTCATGGGCTTTCCGGCGTAGAACAAGCCGGAATAGGTAACGGAAAGGAGCGCGAATTTCATGATAATAAGATAAGTGCGGTTTGAAGGTATAAAATCACATCATCTCTTCAAATTCCTTTTCTTCGATGTTTGCTTTGATCTTTTCCTTTTTGAGATCGGTACGGAGAAACCCGTAGAGGCTCATGTAGATGTTGGCGATCCAGACCACCGCAAAACCGGCGATCACGTATCCGACCCAGTTCGTCATCAACAGCTTGAAATCCGTCAGGATAAGGAAAAGAATAGTGACGTAGTGGCTGAAACAATACTCACAAGAGAGGGCATAGAAGAACTTACGGACGACCATTCGGCGCGCCCGCGTGCTCCTCGCTACACAATACTCATGCGCCTCGCGGAAGATCTCTTCGTGAGTAACTGTCCACGCAATGCATGCGATCGGTAGCGGGAGGATCAGCAGCCAAAAAAGTTGCTCACTCCACGTCACTAAATTTCAAGTTAACCTGATTTATCCAACCGAAATTTTCTTTACACGAATCCTGTTCTCGACATTCCTCACACCCGATACAAGGTCTGCGATATCTTCGGCGCGACGTTTCTCAAAACGATCGGGCACAGTTCCCGTCAATGTTACCTCGCCGTTCTCGACCGAAACTTCGATCTCCGAAGCGTCCACGTGAGCATCGTCGGTCAGCCGGCAATTGATGTCTTCACGGACGCGTTCGTCAGACCGGCTGAAGCCTTTCGGCCCTTTGCCCTGGTGCAGCCCCGGTCGTTCGTGACGGCTGTTCTCACCCCAGTTGTATGACTCGTCACGGCGCTCATTCCATGTTCCGTTGTGATCGCCATGAAACCTGTTGTATTCGAAGTCGCCCTCCCTCGATGTTTCCTGGCGGCGGATGTCGTTACGATTATAGTTTTCATTGAGGCGATCATACTCGCGATTGCTCGTATTCTGTGTAAAGCTTGGATTGGCCCACTCAGCGATATCGTGACGGCGTTGTCCCATCCTGCGGCCGGTTGCGGGAAGTCCGTATGTATGGCGATACCATTCTTCGTCCCTCACGGGCCATGCTCTTTCGTTGTAATAATAATCTCCTGCGTAGCGACGGTTGTCATCGCGTGGCGAGCGGCGGTTACCGTTAGATGTGCGCCGCGAATTATGATTTGTCTTGTCCATGGCAAAATTGTTTTGAGTTCAAAAAGTGGGAGAGTGACTCAAATGAATCAAATACTATACCTCAGGACTATCGCAAGGGTTGGCGGGTTATGTGTGGACGACATGCCTCACGGAGGAGGATTTGGGTAAAATAATTCCTGTTGGTAATTGTCCGGGTGTGGGTAATTGTTCAAGGTTCAAAGTTCAGATATCGGACGGTCTTGGCTCATCTGACGTCAAAGGAGAAGTCAGTGAGTTGTATTAACCGGGTTAATTCAACCTGCTGATATCTCCATGGTCCGTTAGTTCCGTAAATCCGCAGAACCTTTGAACCTTGAACTTTGAACAGATTATCCCCAACTAAATTCCGGCAGCCTAATGATCTCCCCTCCCTTCATAGCCGATTCGTGAGCCAGGATTCCCACACAAGTTATATTCGCCGACTGCCTCCCATTAGGATAGGGCTGACGTTTCTCCACCAGTGAAGTAAGAAATTCATGTGCTAAATGCGGGTGTGACCCACCATGACCTGCGCCTTGTAAGAACGACAAGTGTTGATTGCTGTCCGAATCGTAGACGCCGCCGGTCGTAAAGGGAGCGATCTCCTTCGGAAGGAGATGCGCGTAGTCGGGAACTTTTACACGCGAAGGCTGCTCGCCGACGTGAACGACGTGATCTTCATGCTCGACCTGTGTCCACTCGAAAGATTTTTTTGAGCCATAGACGTCGAAGCTCTCGCGGTATTGACGCGCGGTGTTGAATAACGACCTGGTGATCTCCGCGGCGAGGTCCGAATTCCTGAACTTGATGTGACAGGTTTCGATCGCAAACGGAGAGTTGTACTTGGGGATGAGGTGTTCACTGATCCTACCCGAGCCCATACAGCTCACATATTCCGCTTCGGCGCGGGTCAATGCAAGGACAGGCCCCACGCAATGCGTAGCATAATGCATCGGGGGAAGTCCTTCCCAGTAACCCGGCCACTTCTCCATCTCCTGCTGATGCGATGCCCGGAGGAACTGTATCTTTCCAAGCTCACCCTTGTCGTACATTTCTTTTACGAACAGGAACTCACGGCTGTAGACAACCGTCTCCATCATCATATAGGTCATCCCGGTTTCTTCGACAGCCTTCACGATCTCGCGGCACTCGTCGACCGTCGTGGCCATCGGCACCGTGCACGCTACATGCTTCCCGGCCCGCAACGCTGCAACAGATTGCGAAGCGTGCATGTGTATCGGACTGTTGATGTGAACGGCATCGACTTTCGGGTCTTTCAGCAGTTCGTTGAAATCGCTGTACCTCTTTTCGATCTTGAAACTGTTGCCGATCTCGTCCAGCTTCGATTTGGTCCGCTGACAGATCGCATACATGTTTGCATTGGGATGTCTCTGGTAAATAGGAATAAACTCAGCGCCGAAGCCCAGACCTACGATAGCAATATTGATCTTACTCATTTTGCCGGTATTTGCTCGAAATAAAACACGCCATTCTTGTTGGCAACGACAAAATCCAGTAAGCCATCTTTATTGATATCCTCTGCTTCGAAGTTGATCGCTATTCCGGAGTTGTCGTCGATCAGGTGGCGAACCCACACAGGTTTGCCCTTACCGTCTTTCAAGAGCTCGAACCAGTATACCACGGCCGGTTCCATTCCACCCGGTCCGTGACCCTGGTGTGAGAAGAACCGCTTGCCGGTAATGAGATCGGGCAGACCGTCTCTGTTCACGTCTTTCAGCACAACACTGTGTAATTCGGAGAAAGTACTATCGATCACATGTCGCTTGAACGAAGCACTGTTGTTTTCCTTCACCTGCTCGTGCCACCAAAGGCCGTAGTTGTGGGCCGATCCCGACACTACATCGGCATCGCCGTCACCATCGAAGTCGTACGTGAGCATTTGTGAGCACGGATAACCGAGTGTGGCTTCGTGAAATTTCCAGGGCGAAGCCTTCATGTCCTTCGGAGCTTCCCACCAGCCTCCGATGATCATCACGTCTTTCAATCCGTCGCCGTTGAGATCGCCCCAACCCAGTCCGTGAGAGAACATGCCGATGCCTTTTGCACTTGGCTCACTGATGGCGTTCCGTTTCCATGTTACCTTTTTCGATTTCACGGAATGACTCCACCAGTTCATCTGACCGGTCTTTTCATTTCCAAATACGAGATCCTGCTTCCCATTGCTGTCGATGTCGACCATCATCGGCGATTCATTCGATGCTACCGAATCGATCAGGTTACGCTTCCAGAGCACGTCTGCGCCGGCGGGGTTCTCGAGCCAATAGACTTCCTTACCGGGGAAATCGAACAGTATCATGTCGACCCAACCGTCTTCGTTCACGTCGGTGGCGAAGTTCAGGAAGGAGTCCGCATAGCCTTTCGTGTAGTCGAACTTCTTGTGTTTCCAGATGTCATGAGCTTTCCATTCAGGTGCTTCGAACCAACGTGCTCCCGCAACGATGTCCGGCTTGCCGTCTTTGTTGATGTCGGCGATGGTGGAGCCTTCGGTATAAAACTCATCCCAGATGTGGGTCTTCTTGAACTTGACCTCGTTGCCCGGCGTTTGCGCAAAAAGTGAAACAGGAACGATCAACAGTACTATCGGTAATATTTTCATAAGCTCAGCAGGTAATTCACCAGTAAATTAAAATCTTTCTCATCGATCGTGCTCTCGAAACTATCGGGCATCAGTGTGTACTTCGACAACTTCTGCTCTTCGATGTCCTTGGTAGCTACTGTAAACTCTTTACCTGTCAGATCGGCAAACACTTTCGAGGCACCCTCATCGCGACGAAACAATCCGCTCTTCACCGTACCGTCTTTCAACCTGACCGTGTAATTCTTGAATGCTTGCGAGATGTTCCGGTTCGGGTCGATTATCTTCTCGACGAGCCCTCTCGCGCCGGTCTTGCCGATACCATCCAGCTGCGGACCCACGCCCATCTGTCCTCCGACCTTATGACACACCCCGCAGTTTTGTTCGAAGACGAGTGCTCCCGAATCGAGGCTGAGCTTCTTCCGGTCGAGCGACTCGAACGTAGCCAGCCGCTTTTCGATGGCAGCCTGTTTTTCCTGACTGATGGGACCGAGGTCGGCCGTGAGCTCTTCGAATTCTTTCTGCTGCTGTTTCGAAGCATTCATCATGATCAGCTCTTCGGTGCGGGGTTGGGCTAGGCTGCGGGGAAGGATCTCGCCTCGTCTGACCTTTTTGAAAATAATGTCTTTGCCTTCCGGCGATCCGGCCAGGGCCACGACAACTACATCTTGCAGGCCGACGGGTATGGACGTTGCCTCGTCCAGTATTTTGTTCAGGGTCTTTCCGGGGAATTCACCCATGACCGCGCCGATCCTGCGCTGGAATTCTATGACGGAATCGTTCTTGAGGATGTCGGCTCCGAGACGTGCGTTTTCAAGATCGATCTTCATCAACGAGCGCAATGCGTTGCTGCGAATAGTCCACCCGATCTTGTGTCCTTGATCCAGGAAAAGTTTCAGGTCGGGCTCGAGTGATTTCACTTTGTAGTCGCCGGCGATACCGATCGCTACGATCTGGTGATTGTATTTTTCGTCCGAGTCTGTCAGATCGGAACCTGGGTATTTTTTGAACAGTTCGCTCGCCAGGGCAGGAGCCCATTTGGCAAACAGCTTCGTGTCGGTTTTTCCACCGCGTTGTGCCAGGCCTTCCAGCATGCCTTTGTAGATCAGCGATCGTTGATTGATATCCGTTTCAGCATTACCGAGCACTTTATCCACCACCGATTGCAGGTCGGCCGTGGGTGTGAACCGTGCGATCTGCCGGTAGGCCGACGGAACTTTGTCGGCAGGCAGGGAGTACTGACCCATGTAGCCGGAAAGGAACGTTGCTGCAGAAGGCAGAGGAACATCCACCATCACGCCGGCGATGTAGCCTGCATCCGTTTCATCCCATGTTTTTGCGATAGCCTCCTTGAGCACCGCTTCATCGCGCAGAATATTCCTCAACACCAGTCGTGCCGTGTAGAACAAATGGTTGTCGTTTTCAGCCTTTGTTTTGTGGAGAATACCCAACGCTGCTTCCATCGACCGCGTGCCTGGATATTTCATCAACAGCTCGGCAGCAACACGCTGAACATGCGGACTGCTGTCGGTGATCGAAGCAGAGATCAGATCGTAGAAAGATGGATCGGGAGCCTTCTCCACAAGCACGCGTAGAGCATGGATCCTGATGAGTGAGTCCTTATGACCAATGGATGCCTTCAAAGTCTCGTCACTGAGTGCGTTCAAACGATACAAGGCCCACATGGAATGAACGTATTTACGGGCGCTGGTATTTTCATCGGCCAACGTGCTCTTCAATGCCTCGACCGCAGCCGAGCCAACGCGATCGGTGATCTGGTCGGTAGCGGCAACACGAACCGGTAGATTATCTGCATCGAGCTTCTTGATCAGGTCTTCGGCGCTCATTGTAGAAAGATCGACTTTGTCGTTCTTCTTGCCTTTGTATGTGATCCTCCAGATACGACCGCGATGCTTGTCGCGCTTCGGGTGGTTGAGGGGCACTTCGTAATGTCCGATGATCGCATTATAAAAATCCGCCACGTACAATGCTCCATCCGGTCCAAGCTTGATATTCACCGGCCTGAACCACGGGTCTTCGCTCTTGATAAGATCCACTTCCGATTTACCGACCGGCGACGATCCTTTCCACGCTGCCGAATAGCGGTGGACACGGGAGTTCACCACGTCGCCAATGAAAAAGTTGCCGCGGAATTCTTCAGGGAACTGAACGTCGGCGTACTGCGTGATGCCGGCTAATGCAGTAGCTTCATCAGCCAATGATTTCATATCGGGACCGAATCCCATGATCGGTATCTTGCCGAAGTGAGGATAGTCGGCGCCGCGAATGAGCTGGTACAACGGCGAACTATGACTATCGGTAGAATAAACATAGCCGTACAGGTCGAACACGAGACCGAAAGGATTCACTTGTCCAAACGTTAATTGTTCGACCCGGCTTCCGTCCATACGAAAGCGGAACGTATTTCCTGAAACGAGTACGATCGAGTCGCCGTCGGCGCCGGCGAAAGCCGAGCGATTGGTAAACCCATGACAGGCGTGGATCCAACCATCATAGCCCCGGATGAAGTTGCTCACCATACCGTGTGTGTCCTGATAACCGAATGGGCCGAACATACGACGTTTGCTTTCGGGAACGTCGTCGTGATCGGCGTCCGTCAGCTTGTAGACATTCGGAACGCTGAAGCTTATCGCACCGTCGGCAGTAGGGAGAACGCCGATAGGAATATTCATCGTGTCGCTGACCACCGTGAACTTATCGGCTTTGCCGTCGTTGTCGGTGTCTTCAACGATCGTGAGCTTGTCCGTTGACTTTAGTCCGGGTGCTGTGGGGAATGGATATTCGAAAGACTGACTGACCCACATGCGGCCTTTCGCATCGAAGGTGAGGTTCATCGGTTTATCGATATCGGGCTCGGAGGCGAAGAGTGTTATCTCGAAGCCGTCGGGGACAATGAAGCCTTTCAGCTCTTCTTCGGGCGTACGCGGTTCGGTAGGGCGGATGTTCTGGCTGAAGGCGTCGCCTTTCGTGTTGCTGTCGTCGACCGGCTTTTGCTTACAGCTCAGGACGATCACTACCAATAATAATAGTGTATAGGAAGACGCTCTTTTCATGGGTTTTAGGGATAATTATCAAATATCCATGATGGAGGGATAAGATTCTTACAGTATTTCGACCAAATCTGACTGTTTTTTGACACAGAGTGATGTCAAAACGGCAATTTTTTGATAAAAAAGGGTTTAAAAGGTCTTAAAGAAGGTGCGATGTTCAGGGTTCAAAGTGCTGATAGGCGGTAGATTCGCGGAACTAACAGACTATGGAGACATCATGAAGTTGAATTGGCGCTAACCCAACCTCATGACTTCGCCTTTGTCAGCTGCTTAAGACAGTCCGGAATCAAAACCCCGAACCTCTAACAATTTCTCAACTGAATTCGGGCAGAATATTAAGGTGTTAAAAACTGGTTGCATCGGAAGGAATGGTATTCGATTACAATTTGAAATGCGATCTCTCACGGAAAACACGGAAGGGAAAGAACGCCTGCTAAATGGCTCCTGAATTTTTCCGTGTTTTCCGTGCTTTCCGTGAGAAACAATTTATGCCCAGGAATGACCTCTTACTAAAAGCCCTCGCAGGCCACAAAGTTGAACGCCCTCCCGTGTGGATGATGCGGCAGGCTGGCCGTTACCTGCCTTCGTTCAGGAAACTAAAATCACAGTACGACTTCTTCGAGCGTGTGCGCAACCCCGAGATGGCTTGCGAGATCACGATGATGCCGGTGCACCAGGTAGGCGTCGACGCTGCCATTCTTTTTTCCGATATCCTTGTCGTTCCGCAGGCCATGGGTATCGACATAAAGATGATCGAGAGCCGCGGCCCGGTGGTCCCCGTACCGGTTCGGACAAAAGACCAGATCGACGCATTGATCACCACCGGTATCGCCGGCCGGCTCGACTACGTGATGAAGGCAATCAGGCTCACATTGAACGAGCTCAACGACACCGTACCGCTGATCGGTTTCGCCGGTGCACCCTGGACCATTCTCTGTTACGTGATCCAGGGCGGCAGCAGCAAGACTTTCGACACCGCGCTTGCGTTCTGCGAAGAACATCCGGCCCTCGCACATCGTCTGCTTTCGAAGATCACGGGTGCGACCCTCGATTACCTTCATGCCAAAGCCGCCGCAGGCGTGCACGCAATCCAGTTGTTCGACAGCTGGGCCGGCTTACTCGACCGTACCGGCTACGAGGAATTTTCTCACAGGTACAACAAACAGATCATCCATGAGCTGAAGGACAAGCTACCGGTCATTCTCTTCGCAAAGGATCGCGGCGACGAGCTCGACGTCCTCGCCGGGAGCGGTGCTGCAGCGATGGGCATCGATTGGAATATCAATCCCGAAGCGGCAAGAAGACTGACCCAAAACAAGATCACATTACAGGGAAATCTCAATCCGTCGGTATTGCTCGACGACGAGGAAGTTGTTCGTGAGGAAACCCGTAAGATGATCTCCAGGTTCGGTACTCAGCGCTACATCGCGAACCTCGGGCACGGGATATTGCCGGAAACACCCGTCGAAAACGCGATCGCTTTCGTGGAAACAGTAAAGAACTTTAAGGCTGACTAAAACTGCTCGCGATCTATTTTTTAACACGCATCGCAATGAAAACAGGGGAGTAGGTGCTATCTTTTACGATTACATAATACGGGAGTAAATGCGTGCCCCTACATCATCCCGGCCCAGGGTTGTCGTTGCCGACGGACAGGACCTTACCCTGAACGGGATCGCTCATGTTCTCACAAAAAGATCTTATGACGTGACCGACGCCCGGAGCCACGATGAGATCCGTTTGAAATTGAAGCATCCTCTTCCCGATCTTTTTATCGTGGACTACAATTCGGTGACCGATCTCTCATTCGACGAGCTTATCGGTATCCGCCAGCAATACGAGTCACTTCCAATCATTGCGATCACAGGGAATCGCGACAAGAAAATTATCCTGAAGCTTCTCGAGAGTGGGGTTCATGGCTTCATGTTCAAAGATTGTAATGAACAGGACCTCATCCGTTGTGTGGAGGCATTACTTCGCGGTGAAAGATTTTTCTGCACCGAGGTGTTCGATATATTGATGGAGGCAAGACTCTCCCGGCCGGGCAGCGAGCAATGGCCGTCACAGCTCACATCGCGTGAAGTCGATATCATCCGGCTGATCGTGAAAGGTCACTCAACATCGATCATTGCCAGTGAGCTCAACCTGAGCCCGCATACGATCAGCACACACCGCAAGAATATTATCCGGAAGCTGAAGATCAAATCACCCGTCGAGCTTGTAGCGCAAGCCTACGACCTCGGCCTCATCACCCGTAAAGCTACCTAGTGAGGGCCAGGAAATGACTTAACGGGTAAGCAAGATCTCTTTGGCCCTTTGACTTTAAAAATACGGCTTAAATTGCATTATGTGGAGCTGTCCATTCTGTAACCAGAAATTCGTACGGCACGGCCAAACGCACTCGTGCAGAGATAAAGATCTAACGGATTATCTCGCGGGGAAAAGCGAGCACACGCTCGGGCTCTTCTGGCATTTCATTGAATCATACCAGCAAGTTGGCAAGGTGACGGTCCACGCGACGAAATCCATGATCGCCATCGCGGCAAAGACGCGCATGGCCTACATCACACGGTTAGGAAAGAATTTCGTGGACGTAACATTCATGTTCGACCAGCCCTATAACGACAACCTTTGCTTTACGAAGATCGCCCAGGTACCCGGCACCACTCAGTACAATCATCATTTCAGGATGATGAGCCCGACGGATATTAATAAAGAAGTGAGGGAGTTTATGAAAATCGCGTACAAGAACAACTCGTAGCTTATGTACGATTTACGATGGACAATGTACGATTTTGGCTCCGAATGATCGTGCGGCTACGCATCGCA
>WUUC01005891.1_pt1 | contig 21706 bp, 17 predicted proteins | sample 6278441 | NCBI WGS metagenome assembly WUUC01 (sample SAMN13675441, study PRJNA597444) | soil metagenome | isolation source: soil | place: USA: Washington | collected 2017-10
ACACCTTCGGTGCCTGGCGCGACGGCGAGAACGGCGAGCCGGAGCTCGTCCCCGTCGGGAAATCCTATTTCGGCTTCACCGACCAAGAATTGCGGCAGCTCGATTCCTTTGTGCGCAATCACACTATTGATCGTTTCGGCCCGGTTCGGGCCGTCGAGCCGAAGCTCGTCTTCGAAGTAGCCTTCGACTCGGTGCATCGCTCAACGCGGCACAAATCCGGTGTTGCCATGCGCTTTCCCCGCATCAATCGCATCCGCTGGGATAAACCCGCAAAGGAAGCGGACCGGCTGGAGACGCTGCTCGCGATGATCCCGGACTAGCCGAGCCTCTAAAGCTTCCAGCTGGGCGCCGGAACGACTTCCTGGAAGGCTTTCTGCAGGGCTGAGCCCCAGGCCTCCCGGATCGAGCGGAGATACGGATCCGAGCCTTCGAGCCGCACGCGGTGGCCCCTAGCCATCGAATCGCGGCGATAGACGAGTACGTCTATCGGGGGCCCAACAGATACATTCGACCGCATGGTCGAATCGAATGAGATGAGCGCGCACTTCACCGCATCCTCAAGCTTCGTGTCATGCCGGATGATGCGATCCAGAATCGGCTTTCCGTATTTCACCTCGCCGATCTGAAAATAGATCGTATCGCCCATCGCTTCGATGAAATTGCCCGCATCGTAGACCTGGAAGAGCCGCAGTTGACCGGCTCGCAACTGACCGGCCAAGATGAAGGAAGCGCTGAAATCCACGTCGCGTTGCTGCAGATAGCCACCATCGACTTGGTGCATCTCGCGGAGCGCCGATCCGACCGCGCGCGCGGCCGCGAACATCGACCCGACCGACCAGAGATCCCTGTCCGGATCGCCGCTATCGAGCCATTCGCCGAGAAGGCTCATCACGCCTTGCGTCAAGGACAGGTTGCCGGCGCTGAGGAGTGCGAACCACCGCTCGCTCGGCTTCTCGATGATATGCATTTTGCCGAAGGTCGAGACGCGGTCGATCCCGGCATTGGTGCGCGAATCCGAGGCGAGCACCACACCCTCATCGAGCAGAATGCCGACGCAGTAAGTCACGTCTCCTCCCTTATTGGGTCTGCTGCTGGGCGTGAGTCGGAAATCTGACCGAATAGGTCATGACCTCCTCGCCGCCGCCGCTGCGCACGCCTTTTATCGGACAAGCCTCAGAATAGTCGAGGCCCGTGGCGGTTCGGATATACGATTCTGTCGCAGAGCAGCGGTTCGAGGGATCGAAGCTGACCCAGCCGAGGTGCTCGACATAGGCGTCGGCCCAGGCATGGCTCGCGGCATGCGCCTGATGGTCGAGTCCCTGGGCAAGATAGCCGCTGACATAACGGGCAGGCACGCCGAGCACGCGGCATACGGAGCAGAAGATATGGGCGTGGTCTTGACACACCCCCCTCCCCTGCTCCAACGCCTCGGCACCCGTGGTGTGCACGTGGGTTTCGCCCTTCGTGTATTCGACCTCCTCGGCGATGGCGAGCATGATCCCGTGCAGCGCCTCGATCAGGTCCTCGCCTGCCTTGGCACGAAAGCGCGCGGCGAAATCGTGGATTGCTGGCGTGGCCACGGTATAGGGCGTCTCACGCAAATAAAGCCCGAGAGGCAATTCGTCCGAGGCGAGCCCGAGCACGCCGCTCGTTTCACGCGTGCGCACGAGGCCGCTTACGCGGATCGAAAGGTCCGAGACCGGCATCGCCACGGTGAGGGTGTGGCAGGCGTTCCCATATTGATCATGCCATTCATGCGTCACCGCGCCGGGGCATGTCAGCCTCCAGGCCTCGACCGATTGCGTCCTTCCCGAGACGGGAGTCATGCGCAAGTACTGCGTGCTGGAGAGGAGCGGCTCCGAATAAGCGTAGGATGTCGTGTGCTCGACCCTGATCAGCATGGTCAGGCGGCTCCGGCAACGGCGAGCGGGATCATCAGGAAATCCTCCTGAATCTGCGTTCCGAGCGCGTTGTTCTGCGCAATGAATGAAGTGAGGAATTCGTGCAGGCCGGAGTGGAAAATGCGGTCGACGCGACCGTATTTGAGCCGCGCATGCGTCTGGCCCGCGAGATTGCGGCATTCGAGCTGCTTCTTTCCAGTGAGCTCGTCCAGCGTCCCGATAAGGTTCTGATAGCAGTGGTGCAGCGAGCGCGGCATGTCCTCGCGCAGGATCAAGAGCTCGGCGATGCGCCAAGGATAGACGGTGTCGTGATAGACGTTGCGATAAGCGCGGAAGGCACCGACCGACCGCAACAGGGCTCCCCACTGGTAATAGTCGACATAGCCGCCGACCTGCTCTCCTTGCGGCAAGAGCACGTGATATTTCACGTCGAGGATGCGCGCGGTGTTGTCGGCGCGCTCGATGAAGGTGCCGAGCCGAATGAAGCGGAAGGCGTCGTCATGCAGCATCGTGCCGAACACGACACCGCGAAAAAGGTGCGAGCGCTCCTTCACCCAATCGAAGAAATCGCGGTACCCCCAGCGCTTCAGCCCCTCGAAATCGAGGTTCTGCACGGCGAGCCAAGTCGCATTGAGACTTTCCCAGGCTTCGCTCGAAATCGCCGTGCGCTGCGCGCGCGCATTCTCCCGCGCAAAGCGGATGAGGGACCAGATCGAGCCGGGGTTCTCCGGCTCGAGCGCCACATAGCGGATAATGGTCTCGTGGTTCAGCTCGGCGTAAAGGTCGTGAAAGCGGCCCGATCCCGGCGCGATGGCGAGGATCGGCTCAAAATGCAGGGCCTGCTTGTCGATGGTGGACGGCAGTAGCGACATGCGGAAGCTGACATCGAGCATGCGCGCGGTGTTCTCGGCACGCTCCATGTTGCGCGCCATCCAGAACAGGTTCTCGGCCGTGCGGCTCAGCATAACGGCCGCTCCAGCACCCACGTGTCCTTGGTGCCTCCGCCCTGGCTCGAATTGACGACGAGCGAGCCTTGGACAAGGGCGACGCGGGTGAGCCCTCCCGGAATCACGCTTGTCTCCTTGCCTGAGAGCACGAAGGGCCTGAGATCGACATGCCTTGGAACGATCTCGGATCCGATCAGGGTCGGCGCGGTTGAAAGCGCAAGTGTCGGCTGGGCGATGTAACTCTCCGGGTTCTGCATGACGCGGGCCCAGTACGTCTCCCGTTGTGCGGCCGTCGAAGCGGGGCCGATGAGCATCCCGTAGCCGCCCGAACCCTGCACCTCCTTCACGACAAGATTCTGAAGGTTGTGGAAGACGTGCCGGCGCTGCTTCGGATCACGCAGCATATAGGTGTGGACATTGTTCAGGATCGCGTGCTCGCCGAGATAAAACTCGATCATGCGCGGGACGTAGCAATACATTGCCTTGTCGTCGGCGACGCCTGTGCCGAAGGCATTTGCGAGCGCGACGCGGCCGGATCTGATCACGGATAGGAGGCCGGGCACGCCAAGCAGAGAGCGTGCATCGAAGGCGAGCGGGTCCATGAACGTGTCGTCGACGCGGCGATAGATCACGTCCACCTTGCGAGGACCCTCGGTCGTCCGCATCCAGACGAAGCCGTCCCGCACAAAGAGGTCGCCGCCCTCGACCAGCTCAACACCCATCTGCTCGGCGAGAAAGACGTGCTCGAAATAGGCGCTGTTGTAGCGGCCCGGCGTAAGCAGCACGACGACCGGATCCTCGGCACCGCCCGGTGCAACCTCGCGCAAATTTTCGAGCAGACGCTCCGGGTAATTGCCCACCGGCGAGATTGATTGGCCCCCAAAGGCATCCGGGAAGAGCCGCATCATGATCTCGCGGTTCTCGAGCACATAGGAGACGCCCGACGGAGTACGCACATTGTCTTCGAGCACGAAGAAGTCGCGTTCGCCGGTGCGGACGAGATCGATACCGGCGACATGGGCATAGACGCGGTTCGGCGGCTCGATGCCATGCATCTCCGGCCGGTAGGCCGGGTTGAGGTGCACCAACTCGGCCGGAACGAGCCCAGCTTTGATGATCTCCTGCTCGTGGTAGATGTCGTAGAGGAAGGTGTTGATAGCCTTCACGCGCTGGATGCAGCCGCGCTCGACTAGCGACCATTCTTCGCGGGTAAGGATGCGGGGGATGAGATCGAAGGGGATGAGGCGCTCGGTCGAGGCGCCCTCAGCATAGACCGCGAAAGTAATGCCGAGCCGGCGAAAGAGCTCCTCGGCGGCCGCCTGCTTCGTGACCAGGGAATCGAGGGAAAGGCCGTCGAGCAACCCGGCAAAATCGGCATAGGCCGGCCGCACCTTGCCGTTCGGATCGCGCATCTCGTCGAAGAATTTGCGGGACGGAGCCGCCGCCACCGGCTCGGAGCTCGCGCGCAATTCCAATCGTTCAGCACCCCGCAAGCTGGATCACCCCGTCTTTCGATCCTGGACTGGAGCCCTCTTGATTGGCGTTCCTACCCGTTTCGATTTTGCGGCATCTTAAGCCGATGGCGCGCGCGTGAGCAACGCCGGCCTTTGCCCATTAATTGGTCACCAGTCCCTGGTTTGACCGTTTGGTCGGCAGGGGCAGGTGCCGAGACGCCGTGCGGCTGCTAGATCACCGCCGTCATTCGAACCTGCCCCATACCTACTCCTCAACATGCTCGAGACGGCCCTCACCACCTTTACTACCTTTGTCGCCGTGATCGGCCCGATCGATTCGGCGGTGCTGCTCGCAACGCTCACGCCGCATGCGACGCGCGCCGAGCGGCGGGCGATCTCGCTGAAGGCGGTCGCGATCGCGACGCTGATCGTTCTGATCTTCGCACTATTCGGAAATCCCATTCTGCATCAGCTCGGAGTCACTCTTCCCGCGCTACAGGTTGCAGGCGGAGTCATTCTGCTCATCATCGCCATCGACATGACGCTCTCGCGGCACCCTTCTCCGTTCAGGCTTTCGATTAAGGAGAGCGAGGAGGCCGAGAACAAAGCGGAGGCTCATGCGGAGATCGCCGTCTTCCCGATGGCGATGCCGCTCCTGGCTGGTCCCGGCGCGATGACGAGCGCGATCGTGCTCGCCGCAAACACCAAAGGCGACCCTGAGCTTCTCGGCGCCGTCGTGCTTGCGATTATCGCCGTAATGCTGGTCACCCTGATTTGTCTTCTGCTCGCGCAGGAAATGAACCATCTTATCGGCGTCACGGCGCGGAAGGTGATCGTCCGCGTCTTTGGCGTTCTGCTTGCGGCGATCGCCGTGCAATCAATCTTCACCGGCGTCACCGCCGCCCACATCTTCGGCTAGACCTTCAGAACGCGAGGGAGAACAGCATGCGTGTCGTGCAAGTCCGTGAACCGGGTGCGCAGTTGGAGCTTGTCGAACGGACAATGCCGGAGCCGGGCGACCGCCAGGTACGCATCAAGGTCGAAGCCTGCGGCGTTTGTCACTCCGACGCATTTGTCGTCGAGGGCACGTTTCCCGGCATTCGCTATCCGGCGGTGCCGGGGCATGAGATCGCCGGGCGCGTCGACGCGATCGGACCAGGCGTCACGACATGGCGCGTCGGCCAGCGGGTGGGCGTCGGCTGGCATGGCGGCCATTGCGGCGTCTGCACCAACTGCCGGCGCGGCGACTTCATTATGTGCATCAAGCTGCAGGTGCCGGGAATGGCCTATGACGGCGGCTACCAGGAATACATGGTGGCGCCGATCGAGGCGCTTGCCGCCATTCCCGACGATCTCGATGCCGCAGAAGCCGCACCGCTCCTCTGCGCCGGCATCACCACCTACAATTCACTGCGCCATAGCGGCGCAAAGCCCGGCGATATCGTAGCCGTTCAGGGGATCGGCGGGCTCGGACATCTCGGGGTGCAATTTGCCGCGAGGATGGGCTTTCACACGGTCGCCATCGCCCGCGGCAAGGACAAGGCCAATCTTGCAATGTCCCTCGGTGCGCATCGCTACATCAACAGTCAGTCGGAGGATGCCGCCAAGGTTCTTGCGGGGCTTGGTGGTGCGAAGGTAATCCTCACGACGGTGACAAACGCGAAAGCGATGAGTGCGTTGATCGACGGCTTGGCTATCGATGGCAAGTTGCTCGTCGTCGGTGCGTCAATCGAGCCGATCGAGGTCACGCCGCTCCAGCTGATCATGAAGCGCTGGTCTGTCGCCGGCTGGCCATCGGGCGTCGCGTCGGATTCGGAGGACACGATGCGCTTCAGCGCCCTCACTGGCGTCCGGCCGATGATCGAGACCTATCCACTCGAACGGGCGAAGGAGGGGTACGACCGGATGATGAGCGGAGACGCGCGGTTCCGCGTCGTCCTCGTTCCATAGTCTTCAGAGAGCCGCAGGTTGCTCGCGGCGCGTGCCGGAAAGGAGCCGCCAGGCGATGAACGTAAGAAGCATAACGGCAAGCGCGGAGAGCGCCGCGGCACCGAGGATGAGCGGGGAGCGCGCGGCGTTGAGGGCCTCCGCCTCGTCGATCTCCGCAAGGAGAACGAAGGGCTGACCGCCGAAATCGACCGGCGCGAAGACCGAGAGCACGGGAATGCCGCGATAGTCCTTGACGATATGCGTGCCGCTCTTGCCCGCCTGAGCATCGCGTATTGAGGCGTTGTCGACCTTCACCTCGAGCGTCGTCGGTGTTTCCTTGAATCGCGACTGGCTGCGCATCAGCCCGTCCGGGCCAACGAGATAGGTCTCTCCCGATCCGCCCATTCCCGCTGTGAACTGAAGCAGATCGTTCAGCGGCTCGGCCGGGATCTGCACGCCAAAGACACCGATCACCTTGCCGTCCTTCTTGATCGCCTGACCAGCAAAGGCGGCAGGCTGGTCGTTGCTTGGCGGATATCGGGCGAAATCCGAAATGGCGACCGCCGCAGGATCCGCGACGGCACGGCGAAACATTTGGGCGATCGGGCTTTTGCGATAGGGCCCGGTTTTCAGATTAGTGGCGAAATCGATCTCTTTCTTGACGGTGTAAACGATGTCGCCCCGGCTGCTGATCAAAAAGACATCGTAGTATCCGAAATGTTCGCGAAAGCGGCGCGCCCAGTTCTGAAATTCGCGGTGATAGCCGCTGTAGTAGGACCCGTCGTCGGCCGCCTCGAGCTTCTCCCTTTCGCCGGGCGCGAACGGATTGGTATCGATGTAAAGGTGCTGAAGCGTCTTCCGCGCCTCGGTGTCGAGGGCCGAGAAGGCGAAGGAAAGATTCTCGGCTGCCTGCACGACGCGAGGGTTGGCGCTTGCGGCCGTAACATCCGAACCCATCGATTTGAGATAGTCTTCGAGCGCCGCGCGCCGAAGCTCATGAAATAACCGCAGCCTCGCGAATGCCTCGTTGAGGGCTTTGTCGCGAAAGTGACGCTCGGCCGCGACGCCGCCGGCAAGAGCCGCCGCTACGCCGACGGCAATCATTCCAAGCCAAAGCCCGATCCGACCGACCGATTTCCATTTCATCTCGGTTCAAGCCCCGGCTGGAATGCCGGCAGGCCGCGGGGCGGCTTTGCGCTCGGGCTCGGCCCGTTCGAGCTGTAGGCGACGGTCTTTGATGGCGTCCTCCACGGCGTCATAGGTGAAATTGAAGAGGGTGAATTCCGCCGCATTGATGCGGCCGCGCTCTGCCGCCTGCACGATGCGGCCTACGAACTCGGCAAGCTCCGCATTGCAGCGGTCGATGGCCTCGAAATCCGGTGCATTCCGCGCGCGGCCGGCAAGACCGATCAGCTCGCGATTATAGGCGTCCATCACGCGTTTTCGGCGCCGTGTCGCCCATTGCAGAAACAGCGAGGTGGCAATGACGGCAAGGGAGACCATGAGCGCGATCGCTTCGGCGTTCTCCTGCAGGAAAGAGGGTTTGTCGCGGTCCCAGAACGCCCAGACCCCCGCGTGAATGGGCAAGCTCGACTCGCCTCCGCGATCCGGCGCAGCGATGGCGCCGGCGAGCGGGACGATGTCCATCAATTCGCGACGATGCTCGAACAGAACCGAGGCGATCTCGGCGATGACGTCTGACGGAACGGCCGCGTGCGCCACAAGCAGCTGCTTGACGGCGATCGTCGGCAGGTTCTCGCTCGGAATTGCGGGGCGGCCGTTATAGGAGCCCTCCGGAATGGTGCCCTGGTCGAAGGCTGGATGGCGGAGGCGCAATGCTGCGGCTTGGGGAACGGGCAACACCTTGCCGCCGACCCGCTCGATCAGTTTGAGGATGGAAGCATCTCCTGGAGCCCGGACGCGGAAGAGCGCGTCGACATCGCCATTGATGAGCAGCCAGTCCGTGGTTTGCTCGGAACCGGTAAAGACCTTCAGCTCGTTCGGCGTGAGGCTGTAGTGCCTCGCCAGGAACCAAAAGGACTCGTATTCGCCGCTCTTCTCCGGCGGCAGGGCGACGCGCTTCCCGGGAAGATCGTCGATGCTGTCGATGCCGCTGTCCGGCCGCACGACAATCTGGAAGGTATCCGGATAGAGCTCGGCGATAAGCCTTGCGTTCCGACCCGATGCCTGGTCGGCCTGTATCGTGGCGAGTTGCACGGCTCCTCGATCCAGAAGCGCGGCGTTCTGGAGGGAGCCTCGCGTCTCGAAAACCTCGATTTTGAGGTCGGGATGGTTCCGCTCCGCCACTTCCTTGACGGCCTCGGCAATGGCGAAGGCTTGGCTTGAGCGCTGGCCGGCAGCGATCAGGAGGCGGTGCTCGCGCGTGCTATCGAAATACCACAGCGCAAAAAGGCCAAGCCCAAGTGTCGCCAGCGTCGCGGCAATAAAGCTGCGCGCACCCATCTTTGCGCCCGCTCCCCGATGCCAAACGGCCCCGCGACCGGAGGCCTGCCGGGCCAGGCAAATATCACATTATCGATGGCTTTTAGGAGGCAACCTCGATGGTGGCCGGCCTGCGCGTCATTCGGCCGGCGCAGGCGCTCCACTCGCCACACCGCTAGCTTTGCGCGCGAATTTCCGCACCACGACGTAGAACACCGGGGTGAAGATCAAGCCGAAAATTGTCACGCCGATCATGCCGTAGAAGACAGCCGTACCGAGCGATTGGCGCATCTCGGAGCCGGGGCCGGTGGCGATGACGAGCGGAAGCACGCCGAGGATAAAAGCGAAGGAAGTCATCAGGATGGGACGCAGACGCACACGCGCGGCTTCGGCGGCGGCCCGGAATCTGTCTTCGCCCTTCTCCTCGTTCTGACGCGCAAATTCCACGATCAGAATCGCGTTTTTGGCGGCTAATCCGATCAGCACCACGAAGCCGACCTGCGCGAGGATATTGACGTCCATCCCGCGCAAGAGCAGGCCGCCGATGGCCGCGAGCAGACACATCGGCACAATCAAAATCACGGCGAAGGGGAGCGACCAGCTCTCATATTGGGCCGAAAGCAGCAGGAACACGAAAATCACCGAAGCGATGAAGACGTAGATCGCCGTGTTTCCGGCAAGCTGCTCCTGCAGCGCGATTTCCGTCCATTGGAAGGAATATCCGTCGGGCAACAAATTTCGCGCGATCTGCTCCATCGCCGCGATGCCATAGCCGGAGGAATAACCCGGCTGCACGCCGCCCTGCACCGCGGCGGCCGGGAACAGGTTGAAATGCTCCACGCGATAAGGACCGGTGATATCCCGGAAGGAGGCGACCGAGCCAAGCGGGACCATCTGTCCGTTCGAGTTTCGGGTCTTCAACTCCGAGATCGAATGCAGGTCCTGCCGGAAATTGCCGTCGGCCTGCGCCGTCACGCGGTAAGTGCGGCCGAGATAATTGAAGTCGTTCACATATTGAGAGCCGAGATAAACCTCGAGCGTATCGAAGACGTCGTTGGGTCGAACCCCAAGCATCTCCGCGCGGACGCGGTCGATATCGGCCCAGACCTTGGGTGTGCGCGTGTTGAAGGTCGTGAAGGTGTTCATCAGGCCGGGAGTCTGGTTTGCAGCGCCGACGATGCTCTGCGCCACCTCTTCGAGCTGCGAGAGGTCGCCCCCGCGGATGTCCTGCACCTCCATCTTGAAGCCGCCCGTAGTGCCGATCCCGCGCACCGGCGGTGGAGACACGCTGATCAGAAGACCATCCTTGATCGCCTGATATTTCATGTTGAGGCTCGCCATGATGGCGTTTGCCGAAAGTCCTTTCTCCGCGCGCTCCTCGAATGGATCGAGGGTGCTGAAGATCACCGCCGCGCTCGGCGAACTCGTGAAGGTCGTCCCGTCGAGGCCGACGATCGGAACGGCGTGGGCGACGCCCGGCTCTTCCAGGACCACCTTGGTCACTTGGCGGGCAACCTCGTCGGTGCGGGCGAGCGACGAGCCAGGCGGCAGCTGGATGACATTGATCAGGTAACCCTGATCCTGCGCCGGAATGAAGCCGGTCGGCGCTCGCGAAAACTGGAAGATCGTCAGCCCGATCAGCCCGGCATAAAGGATCAGCATGATCAGAGAAACGCGGATCAGGCGTGCCGTGAGAAGCCCGTAGCGCGAAGCAAGCCATTCAAAACCGTAGTTGAAGCCGCGAAAGAAGGCGTAGATGGGACGCGTCAGGATGCTCCGCTTCTCCGTATGCGGCTCGTGCGGCTTGAACAGCAAAGCGCAAAGCGCGGGACTTAAGGTCAAGGAGACGATCAGCGATATGATCGTGGAGGTGGCGATGGTGACGGCGAACTGCCGGAAGAATTGGCCAAGGATGCCGGTCAAAAAGACCGAGGGGATGAACACCGCGGTCAGAACGAGGGCGATGGCAATGAGCGCGCCGCCGACCTCCTCCATTGTCCGATAGGCGGCTTCACGTGGGCTCAGGCCCTCGCGGATGTTGCGCTCGACGTTCTCGACGACGACGATGGCGTCGTCGACCACGATGCCGATGGCAAGCAAAAGCCCGAACAGCGAAAGGTTGTTGAGGGAGTAGCCGAGCGCCGCGAGGACGGTGAGGGACCCGATGAGCGACACCGGAATCGCCACGATGGGCACGATGGAAGCGCGCCAAGTCTGCAGAAACAGAATGATCACCACGACGACGAGAATGACCGCCTCGACCATGGTCTCGAGCACGGCCCGCACCGACTGAGCGATGAACTCCGTTGGATTGTAGATGATCGTGTATTTCAGCCCGGCCGGGAACGATTTCGAAAGATCCTCCATCGTCGCCTGCACTTCCTCGGCCGTCTGCAGGGCATTCGAGCCTGGGCGCTGGAAGATGCCGAGCGGCATCGCCACCCGCTCATCGAGATAGCCGTTCCGCCCGTAATCGGCGGCGCCGAGCTCCACCCGGCCGATATCGCTGATGCGCACGACGCGGCCGTCGTCACCCGACTTGACGATGATGCTGGCGAAGGTCTCGGGGTCGGTGAGACGCCCTTGCGTCTCGACATTGAGCTGGAAGGCGCCTGGAGACGGCACCGGCGGCTGGTTGATCACGCCGGCGGCGACCTGCACGTTCTGGCCGCGAAGCGCCGTGATCACGTCGCTTGCGGTCAGATCACGGATGGCGAGCTTCTCCGGATCGAGCCAAATGCGCATCGAATAGTCGCGCGCGCCGAAGATGGTGACATTGCCGACGCCATCAATGCGCGAGAGCACGTCCTTGACGTGCAGGGTCGCGTAGTTGGAGATGTAAAGCTGGTCGCGCGAGCCGTCCGGCGAGAAGAGATGGATGACCATCATCAGGTCCGGCGACTGCTTCGTCACCGTGATGCCGATGGCACGCACTTCCTCTGGGAGGCGCGGCTGGGCGATGGCGGCCCGGTTCTGCACGAGCACCTGAGCGATGTCGAGATTGGTGCCGAGCTTGAAGGTCACCGTCAGCTGCATGGCGCCGTCGCTCGTCGACTGCGACGTCATGTAGAGCATGTTGTCGACGCCGTTGATCTCCTGCTCGAGAGGGGTCGCAACGGTCTTCGCGACGATATCGGCGGAGGCGCCCGGATATTGCGCCGTGATGGAGATGGAAGGCGGCGCGATCTCCGGATATTGCGCGAGCGGCAGCCCGAAATAGGAGATGGCGCCGACGAGCGTGATCAGAATCGAGACGACCGCGGCGAAGATCGGGCGGTCTATGAAGAAATGCGAGAGGTTCATTGAGCGGCCGCCACGGCCGAAGCATCCGTCATTGTTTCGGCACCGCGGCCTGCTCGATCGAACCAGCTTCCGGCGTAACCTTCTGCCCGGGCCGGGCGCGCAGGAGTCCCGTAATAATCACGTTGTCGCCTGGCTCAAGGCCGCGCCTGACAATGCGGAGATTGCCGTCAATGACCGGTCCCAATTCGACCGGCTTCGGCACGACGCTTCCGTCGGGCGCGACCGTGAACAGTAGCTTGGTCGACTGGTCGGTCACGATTGCCGCGTCTGGAATAAGCATCGCTTCGTGGCGCTGCGACATCGGCACCCGAACGCGACCGAATTGGCCGGCCGTAATGAAATAATCGGGATTGGGGAAGGCGGCGCGCACCCTGATCGTACCGGTCGAGCGATCGTATTGATTGTCGACGAAGTCAATCTGTCCTTTCAGCGGCCAGTCCTTCTCGTCCATGAGCTGACCCTCCACGTCCACCTTCTTGTCGCGCGCCGAGGGCAGTTCGCCTTTGGCGACGAGGCGCTTATAGGTCATGCCGTCCGCCTCGCTCACATTGAAGAAGAAGTGGATCGGGTCGAGGGAAACGATGCTGGTGAGCAGGGTCGGCTCACCGGTCGTGCCGCCGATCACCAAATTGCCGACGCTCAACTCGTGCCGGCTTACTCTTCCCGCAATCGGCGCAACCACCCGAGTGTAAGCGAGATTGAGCTCGGCCTGATTGAGGTTCGAAACAGCGCTGACGCGTTCCGCCGTCGCCGTGTTCACCTGGGCGACGCGCTCGTCGTAGGTTTCTTCCGTCGCGTAGTTTTTCTCGCGGAGCGCGGCGGTGCGCTCGAGCTGCGCCTTGGCAAGCTCGAGATTGGCCTCGGCTTGCGTGAGAGCGGCCTTTTCCGCTTCGAGGGCGAGCTCGAACGGCTTCGGCTCGATCACGAAGAGAAGGTCGCCCTTTTTGACGATCTGGCCATCGATGAAGTTGATCGATTCAAGATAGCCGGAGACGCGAGCCCGGACGTCGACGGAATCCACCGCCTGGAACTGTCCGGTGAATTCCTTCCACTCAACGATCTCCTTCATGAGCGGCTTCGACACGGTGACGGAGGGCGGCGGAGGTGCCGCAGGCGCCTGCTGCGCCGGCCGAAGCGACGCCCATTGCTTTTCTACAAAGCCCCAATAGTTCCAGATCAGCGCCGCAACGCCCGCAACGAACAGCAAAAAAACGAGCCAGCCGAGACCGCGGCGCGGACGTTTGGAGGGGATCGTCTCGGGCGGGGGCGACTCCGGATCGCTCTCACGCTTCGACCTCGCCGAAGCCCTTCTGGATTCAGACTCAAGTGTCTGCTGATTCATCGCGAGCGATCTTCCGCCAAGAGGGGAGCGCACGCGAAAAGGGGCACCCCGCCCTCAGAACTTAGCCGCCGAAGGCGGCAAAGCAAGCCAAGACATTTTGATCGCGTCGAATAGTCGTCAAACCCTTGAAATTGCGACGTGCACTTCCCATCGCAGCAAAATCACCGATGTCACCTTTCGTGACGTCGAGGAGCGCATAGGATAGAAGTGGGTCATGCCCCGTCCTGCGGTCAAAGTTCCGCGCAGCATCTGGCGCGCCGCCGGCTATGCGAGGACCGAGCGCGCCATTCCAGAAGAAACGGCGATCGCCTTCACCTACAACACCGCGTCCTACGCAGTGATGATGGCAACGCCGCAGGATCTCGAAGACTTCGCCATCGGCTTCAGCCTCACCGAAGGCGTGATCCCCTCTCCCGAAGCGATCGAAGAGCTCGAGATCGTAGAGGAGGAGATCGGCGTCGAACTCCGCATGTGGCTGAAGGCACCTGAGGCCGCCGAGTTTCTCGGCAGGCGGAGGCAAATAGCGGGTCCGACCGGCTGCGGGCTTTGCGGAATCGAGAGCCTCACCGCGGCGATGAAGGAGCCGCCAAGCGTCGGCGAGGGCTTCGTCTTCACCCCGGAGCAGATCATGACGGCTGTCGAATCACTGTTTCCGCTCCAGACGCTCAATCAAGAAACCCGCGCGGTGCACGCGGCGGGATTTTGGGATCCCACTTCTGGGCTCGTCGCCGTTCGGGAGGACGTCGGGCGCCACAACGCTCTCGACAAGCTTGCCGGCGCCCTCGCACGCAAGGACACGACGGCGGCGAACGGGATAGTCGTCCTGACGAGTCGCGTTTCGGTCGAGATGGTGCAGAAATCCGCGGCGATCGGGGCGCCGATCATTGTCGCCGTCTCGGCGCCGACGGCGCTTGCAGTGCGCATGGCCGAGGCAGCCGGCATGACGCTCGCCGCCATCGCACGCAAGGACGGATTCGAGATCTTCACGCACCCGCAGAGAGTCGAAGGGGCAGCGGCTACGGAGCGCGTCGAGGCGCTCAAGCCGGCATGATACCCAATCCGTGAAATCGGCGAGGCCGTCCTCGGGGCGCGGCTTACGGCTCGGGCAACCGCAAATGGGAGAGGATGAAATCGACCATTCCGGCGACATCGTCGATATTGAAGATCGGAAGAGCGTCACTCTCCTCGCCAGGCCGATCCGAGGCGATCGCTACGATATCGGGCACTGAGCCCGCCAGAGGTTCGCGCGACGCGCTTCCGTCGCGGCGAATTTCGATCTTCGGATAGGGCTCGCGCTTATAGCCCTCGACCAGAATGAGATCGCACGGTCCTGCCGCCGCCAGAACGTCGGGCAGACCGAGTTCCGGCTCTTCTCCGAGTTCATGCATCAGTGCCCAGCGCCGCTTCGAAGAGAGGATCACGCGGCGGGCCCCGGCCTCGCGCAGCTTGAAGGAGTCGCGGCCGGGATGGTCGATATCGAATTTCTCATGCGCGTGCTTCACCGCGCAAATGGCATAGCCGCGCTTCGTCAGCTCGGCGACGAGGCGAGCAGCCAGCGTGGTCTTGCCGGAGTTCTTCCAGCCCGTGACGCCGAAAACCGGAGGGCTCACGCCCTCCCCCCATGAAGCAGCGGCTCGGCCTCGCCGAGGTCCTCGGGGTCGCCGGCCAAGAGTATTCTGGTCCCCATTTTCCGTTCGATCCATGTCCGGGAACTTAGGTCGAGAGAACCGGAGCTGTCACGCGGCGTCTCCTTGCGCCCTTCTGGCTTCAGAACAGCGCGATCTGCGGGCGAGCGATCATCAGCCAAGAAATAGCGAGCACCGAAGCAAAGGCGGGGAACCCAAAGGCAAACCACCTCCGGAAGATGGTGTGATACTCCGGCGGCAGTGGTTCGCCGAAATCGGCCGCAGCCACGGCGAGGTCGTGCATGCGAAGTTGCATGAACACGACTGGGACCCAGAACGCGCCGGTAACAATATAAAGAAGTATGGAGAAAACGATCCAACCCTCGAATGGCGAGTAGCCAACCCACCAGATGAGAAGCGCGCCCGTGATCGGCTGAAGAACGACGGCGCTCGCGGTGAAAAGGTAATCGGCGATCACGACGATGCGGGCGACGCCGGCGATCACCACCGGATCGCGGGTGCGGTGCGCGAGAAGCATGAAGAAGGCGATCCCTGCGCCGGTGCCGAGGAGGATGCTCGCGCCGAGGATGTGCACATATTTCAAGAGCTGGTAGATCAACATCAGCGGTCGTCGAGAATAGCGATCGCCACGAGATTGAGCGCCATGACCGGCCAGATCTTCAGCATCGGCCCGAGCGGATCGGCCCAGAGCCGCGGGACAAGCAGCGTCCCGATGATCACATAAACGATCGAGAGCCCGAGCGCCGCAAAGAGGGCGATCCGGGCCGTGCGCCGAAAGGCGATACCGACGCCGATGATGATATCCGCCGTTGCACCGGCGAGGATCAGCGGCGGGCCGATTTCGGTGACGCCGCCCTCACGCATCAGCTCCATGCCGACTTCCCAGCCTGGGCCGAGAGAGATGAGGCCGGTCGCGATCCAGAAAAGCGCGAAAACGCCGATCACGAGCGCCTTAAGGAAATAGAGGCGCGCGAACCACCTCTCCTGCACCGAAGCAGGCTCCACGGCGAGCGCCTGCTCGAGCGATTGCGGATGTCTTCCCGTTAAGCCAATCCAGGCCGTGTTGTCGCCGGCGGCCCCGCGCACGATCTCGCGGCGGGCACTGCTGCGGATGGGAGTCCGCCAGCCAAGAAGGGCGATGAGATCGCCGAACCGGTAGAGAACCGTAGCCGCCCAGGAGGCAAGCGGCACGGGTTTGATTTCCCCGAAACCAAGCCAGCGCCGATAGGAGAGGACCACCTCGCTAAAGCTCAGCCGTTCAGGACCGGCGACGTCGAGAGCGATTCGGGTGGGCGCGTCTTCGCGCAGGAAGAGCGCGACCGTCTCGATCAGATCTTCGAGGCGGACCACTTGCAACGGGCCCGTTCCGGCGGGAAGCGGGAGGAACGGCAGCCCTGCGAGCCCGCGAAACAAGGCGCTGCCTCCGAAGGCAGGGCGGCCGAGCACGACCGAGGGGCGGAGAATTACCCAATCGAGATCGCACGCCATCAGCGCTTCGTCTCCGATGAGCTTCGTGCCGGAAAACTCCGAAAGCGCGCCCCGCTCCACCCCGATCGCCGAGAGGTGGATCACGCGCCGGATGCCAATCCCCTCGCAGGCCTTGAAGAGCGCCGCCGGCCCTTTGGCATGCACGCCGGACGCGGAGTCCGATGGGCTGTTCTGGAGCACGCCGGCGCAATTCACGACCGCCTCCTGCCCTTCGAGATGGCGATGCCAGTCGCCCTCCTCTGTGAGCTTCGAGATATCGACCTTGATGAAGCGGTCGTGGTGCAGGTCCGTCTTGGGGGCGGAGCGTGCAAGGCCAGTCACCTCGTGGCCCTCGGCGCGGAGGCGCGCGGAGACGGCTGAGCCGATTAGTCCGGTGGCACCTAAGACAAGAACGCGCAACGGCGCTGATCCTCCGAGGGGATGAAGTTGAGGCCGAGCGTCAGTACACCTCTAAAGCTCGCCTAGACACGGAGGTTCCGCAAAGCGGCGCCAAGTGCCAAGACGACGCGTTGCGCGCAGACGCGCCAAGGGCAATATGCGCCAATGTCGGCAAAACCGCTCGCCATCCTCGTTATCGATGAGAACCGCATCCGCGCCTCTATCATCGAGGCGGGCCTGCGGGAGAGCGGGCACGACAATGTCACGGTGGTTCAAGACATCAACGGGATCGCCAAGACCATCGAAGAGGTGAGCCCGGACGTTATCGTCATCGATCTTGGCAACCCCAATCGCGACATGCTGGAGAACATGTTCCAGCTCTCGCGCGCCGTGAAACGCCCGATCGCGATGTTCGTCGACAGCGCAGACAGTGCGTCCATCGAGGCCGCGGTCGATGCCGGCGTCTCGGCCTATGTCGTGGACGGGCTGAAGCAGGAGCGGGTGAAGCCCATCCTCGACATGGCCATCAGCCGCTTCAACGCGTTTTCGCGGCTTTCACGCGAGCTCGAAGAGGCGCGCTCGCAGATCGAGAACCGTAAGCTGATCGACCGCGCCAAGGGCATTCTCATGAAGTCGCGTAGCCTTTCCGAAGAAGAAGCCTACGCGCTGTTGCGCAAGACGGCCATGAATCAGAACCGCAAGATTACCGAGATCGCGCAGAGCCTGATCACCGCTGCCGGCCTTCTCGAACCCGGAGACGAAGCATGAGCGAGCGCCATCAGATCACGGCGGGCCTCATGCCGCTTCTCGACAGCGCGCTCCTCGTCGCCGCCAAGGAGAAAGGGTTCGCGGAGGCGGAAGGCATTGACCTTACGCTGATGCGCGAGACCTCTTGGGCGAATATTCGCGACCGGCTCGCCGTCGGGCACTTTCAAGTCGCGCACATGCTCGCGCCGATGCCGATCGCCTGCAATCTCGGACTGACGCCGCTCGCCGCCCGCACCATCGCGCCGATGGCGCTTGGGCTTGGCGGCAATGCCGTGACGGTTTCCAACGCCGTGTGGGAGAGAATGGAGGCCGAAGGCGCAAAGGCGGACCTCGATCCCATCACCGCGGGCAAGGCTCTGAAGGCTGTCGTTGCGGATCGGGCCCGCTCCGGCCAGTCCGCCTTGCGCTTCGGCGTCGTCCATCCCCATTCCGGGCACAATTACGAACTGCGCTATTGGCTTGCCGCGAGCGGCATCGCCCCTGAGCGCGACATCGAGATCGTAATTCTGCCGCCGCCGCTCATGGCCGACGCACTCGGCTCGGGAAGCATCGACGGCTATTGCGTTGGCGAGCCGTGGAACACCGCTGCAACCGCGCTCCGTTCGGGCCATATTGTCACCGTGAAAGCCGCCATCTGGCGCGGGAGCCCGGAAAAAGTACTCGGCGTGCACGCGCGCTGGGCTGAGGAGAAGCCGGAAGCGCTCGCCGCCCTTCTTCGCGCACTCTACCGGGCGGCACTCTGGTGCGCCGATCCGCTGAACTGCGAGGACCTTGCCCTCCTCCTCTCCCGCTCCGGCTACGTGGACAGGCCCCCGGATTGGATGATGCCCGCGCTGACCGGACGAATCCGGACCGGAGATGGACACGCCGTTTTTGTCGAGGACTTCTTTTTACCCTTCGCCAAAGCCGCGACCTTCCCCTGGCGCAGCCACGCGCTCTGGTTCTACACGCAGATGGTCCGCTGGGGTCAAGTGCGGCATGATAAGAAGAACGAGGGAATTGTGCGCGAGACCTATCGCCCGGACATTTACCGGTCTGCCCTCGGTCCGCTCGGCGTCGCACTCCCCGGCGCCAATGCCAAGGTTGAAGGCGCGCTTAGAACTCCAACGCCGGTTGGCTCTGCCGGCGCCAGCCTCATTCTTGGCCCGGACGGCTTCTTCGATGGGAGCCTTTTCGATCCCGACAAAATCGACGAGTATATCAATCTGCCTAATTCATAGGCAATATATCTTGTTGCCTATAATTTATCCAAACATGCTAGGCAGTCTGCCACCACTTTGGCCTTGCGCTGCCCCAGCGCCGCGCCGCGTGAATCCGAAAAAGCCTTGTAATTCCGCTGTTTCCCGCAGCGCACAAGAACTGGCACGAATCCTGCGAGAGAAAGACTGAAGCGGCGTCCAACGAGGGGCGCCCACCGGCAAAGCTGCCGATCACGGGGTCCGCGAAGCCCAAGGCGGGAATGAGCGGATCCCCTGGCCGGCAGCTTTTTCATTGGACCCTCACGCACCTCTTGGAGCCCAGAATGCTTTCATCTTTGCCCGGGCAGCCGAATGCCGAAGCCGCCAGATCGCGAGCGCTTTGGCTTTCGACCGCCGCCTTCACCATCTGTTTTGCCGTCTGGACCGTCTTCTCCATCATCGGCATCCGCATCAAGGACCAGCTTGGGCTCAGCGAGACCGAGTTCGGCCTCTTGATCGGCACGCCGATCCTCACGGGCTCGCTCGTCCGCATCGTGCTCGGCGTTTGGACGAGCCGCTATGGCGGCCGGCTCGTTTACACCGCGACGATGCTGTCGGCCGCACTCGCGACCTTCCTCCTCGCTTATGCCGACACCTTCCAGGAAGTGCTGATCGCCGCGCTCGGCGTCGGCCTCGCCGGCGGATCCTTTGCCGTCGGCGTCACTTATGTCTCGCGCTTCTTCCCGGCCGAGAAGCAGGGAACGGCGCTCGGCATTTTCGGCGCCGGCAATGTCGGCGCCGCCGTGACGAAGTTCCTCGCTCCGTTCGTGCTGCTTGCGGCGGGTTGGCAGGCGGTTGCTCAGCTCTGGGCCATCGTTCTTGTGATCACGGCCGTCGCCTTCTGGTTCGCGGCGCCGGCCGATCCGGTTAGCGGCGACGCTAAGCGCAAGCAGAAAAGTTTCTTCCAGGAGTTCGCGGCGTTGAAGCACCTCCAGGTCTGGCGGTTCGCGCTCTATTATTTCTTCGCCTTCGGCGCCTTTGTCGCGCTCGCGCTGTGGCTGCCCCGCTACCTCATCGGCGTTTACGGCTTCGACCTCGCCACTGCCGGAGTCGTGGCCGCCGCCTTCTCCATCCCGGGCAGCATCTTCAGGGCCTATGGCGGCGTCCTTTCCGACCGCGTCGGCGCGCGTACCGTCATGTACTGGACGTTCTGGGTCTCGGCCGCGGTCACGCTCATCCTGTCGATGCCGCCCGCGACCATTCTCCTCAAGGGTGCGAGCGGACCGGTGGCAATGCACGTCGCGGTCGGGCCGATGAGCTTCATCGCGCTCGTCTTTGTGCTCGGCTTCTTCATGAGCCTCGGTAAGGCGGCCGTCTACAAGCACATCCCGGTCTATTACCCGAATGACGTCGGCGCCGTCGGCGGACTTGTCGGCATGATCGGCGGGCTCGGCGGTTTCATCCTGCCGATCGCCTTCGGCGCGCTCCGCGATCTGACCGGTCTTTGGACGAGCTGCTTCATGCTGCTCTTCCTCATCGTCATCGGCTTGCTGATCTGGATGTCTCTCGCCATCCGGCGGCTGGAGCACCTTCCTGCCGACATTCCGGTCTCTCGCGCCATCGGTCTCGACGAAGCCGCGACGGCAGGAGCGACGCCATGACCGAAAAGCTCGTCATCATCGGCAATGGCATGGCGCCGGGCCGAATGCTCGAGCATCTGCTCGAACAGGCGCCAGGTGACTACGAGGTCACGATCTTCAACGCCGAGCCGCGCGTCAATTACGACCGCATCATGCTGTCGCCCGTCCTCTCCGGCGAGAAGGACTACGAGGAGATCATCATCCACGGCGACGGCTGGTACATCAAAAACGGCATCCTTCTTTACAAGGGCCACAAAGTTGTCGCCGTGGACCGGGAGGCAAAGACGGTCACGTCAAACCATGGCGTGACCGAGAGCTACGACAAGCTCGTCTTCGCCACCGGCTCGATGCCGATCGTCCTGCCCGTGCCGGGAGCGAACCTGCCGGGCGTCCTCACCTATCGCGATCTCGACGATGTTCACGCCATGCTGCTCGCTGCCCAATCGCGGGCGAAGGCGGTGGTGATCGGCGGCGGCCTGCTCGGGCTGGAGGCCGCCGCCGGCCTCGAAGCGCAAGGCATGGACGCGACCGTTGTGCATCTCATGCCGACGCTGATGGAGCGCCAGCTCGACCCTGCCGCCGGGTATCTCCTGCAGAAGTCGCTCGAGTCCCGCGGCATCAAGGTCGTCACCAAGGCCAACACTAAGGCGATCCTCGGGCAGCACAGAGTCGAGGGCGTCGAGCTGAGTGACGGGAGTGTGATCCCGGCGACGCTGGTGGTGATGGCCATCGGTATCCGCCCAAGCATCGCACTTAGCAAGGAGGCCGGCCTCAAGGTCAATCGCGGCATCGTCGTCGACGAGGGCATGCGGACCTCGGATCCGGACATTCTCGCCATCGGCGAATGCGCGGAGGTCGGTGGTCACACCTATGGCCTGGTTGCGCCGCTCTACGAGATGGCGCGGGTCGCGGCCGGGCAACTTGCAGGCAAATCGGATGCTCGCTTCGTGCATTCCGATACGCCGACGAAGCTGAAGGTCACCGGCATCGATGTTTATTCTGTCGGCGACTTCGCCGACGGGACCGACCGGGAGGAGATCGTTCTCCGCGACGCCTCGGCCGGCGTCTACAAGCGCCTTGTGCTGAAAGACAACCGCATCATCGGCACCGTCCTGTTCGGCGATACCGCCGACGGCGCGTGGTTCAATGATCTCAAGAAGAAAGAGGTCGACATCACCGAGATGCGCGACACTCTGATCTTCGGCCAAGCCTATCAGGGGGGTGCCCCCCTGGACCCTATGGCGGCCGTTGCAGCCTTGCCGGATGATGCGGAGATCTGCGGCTGCAACG
>WUUC01027354.1_pt1 | contig 21695 bp, 25 predicted proteins | sample 6278441 | NCBI WGS metagenome assembly WUUC01 (sample SAMN13675441, study PRJNA597444) | soil metagenome | isolation source: soil | place: USA: Washington | collected 2017-10
CGCGATGATCCAGAACGACGCCACGCGAGCTAGTCTCCTCTAGTGTTCTCGCTGAGCAGCTCGCGCAAGCGGCGTTGTTCCTCGGACGACAGTGGCTGCTCCTCCAGGCGCGCGCGCCTGCTGATCTTATAGATGAGTAGGCCCAAGCCCGCGATCGCCAGCAGAAAGGGCCCGAACCACAACAGATAGGTGATGGGCTTAAACCGCGGACGATACAGGACGAAATCGCCATATCGCGCCACGAGGAAATCGATGATCTCGGCATCGGTGGCGCCGCTAGCCATCAGGCCGCGGATCTCGGCGCGCAGATCCTCCGCCAGGTCGGCGTTCGACTCCGCCAGGGATTCGTTTTGACACACCAGGCAACGCAGTTCTTCGAGCAGGGCGTGGTAGCGCTGCGTTTGTGAAGCAGCGGGGAGCGCAGCCTGCACGCATAGCGATAGGCAAAGCAGCAGGGCCGCAGCCCACAAGGCGCCAGCCTTCACCCTAGCCCTCCTGCAGACGATCGACCAGCGGCAGGATCGTGTTTCGGACGTCCTCGGCAGTCAGGGGGCCAATGTGCTTGTAGCGGACGATGCCTCGCGCGTCGACCACGAAGGTCTCTGGCGCGCCGTACACGCCCCAATCGATCGCTGCCCGTCCGTCTTCATCGAAACCAATGGCCGTATACGGATTACCGTATTCCTTCAGCCACTCATTCGCCGCCAGCCGCGTATCCTTGTAGTTCAGTCCATAGATGGGCACGCGCTCGCTTTGCGCCAGCGCAACCAGGACCGGATGTTCTTCGTAGCAGCCCGCGCACCAGCTCGCCCACACGTTGACCAGGCTGACCTTGCCCTGCAAGTCGCGCTCGGACAAGGTCTTGGATTGATCTTGCAGCAAGGGCAAGGCGAAGCGGGGTGCCGCCTTGTCGATGAGCGGGGATGGCACGCGCGAGGGATCCAGCTTCAGGCCTATGGCCAGGAAGCCCAACAAGACGATGAAGACGCCGGCAGGTAGCAGATAACGCGTCATCGTGTGGCCAGCGCTCCGGGCGTGGTCGACGGCGCAAGGCGTATATCCGGAACTCCGCTCTTGGCGCTGACACGGTAGCGCCGGTCCGATGCCGCGAGCACCCCGCCGAACGCCATCATGAGCGGCCCCAGCCATAGCCATTGCACGAATGGCTTGTAATACAAGCGCATCCCCCAGGCGCCCTTTCCTAGGGGCTCGCCCAAGGCAACGTACAGGTCGCGAAAGAACGTGGAATCGATCGCCGCATCGGTCATGGGATTGGTCTGCACCAGGTAGACGCGTTTCTCTGGAAACAAGGTCTCGAGCATCGCGCCGTTGCGCGTGACCTCAACCCGCCCGCGCTCCGCTACATAGTTCGGCCCCTCCGCCTCGCGTGCTCCGTGAAACTCAAACTTATATCCGGCAAGCTCCACCATGTCGCCTGGCGCCATACGCAACTCTCGCTCCACCTCGAAGGCGCTGGTGAACGTCACTCCGACTATGAACACGCCGACCCCCAGGTGCGCGCAGGTCATGCCGTAGATTGCGCGCGGGATTCCTTTAAGGGCCTTCGCCGCAGACCGATGAGCACGCTGACGTCGGATGAACCCGGCAAGATTTACGATGGCCGAGAGGGCTGCCCATGCGCCAAGCGTAATGCCCACCGCAACGAGGATAGTATTTCTACCCGCTACGATCAGCGGCGCGAGCAGACCGACCGCGACACCGGCAATCAGCACAATGCGCAGGCGCTGCGCGAGCTCGCCCAGGCGCGATTGCTTCCAGCGCGCAAATGGGCCGACGCCGATAAGAAACAACAGCGGCAGCATCAACGGCACGAAGACGGCGGCGAAGTAAGGCGCACCCACTGATATCTTGCCCATACCTAGCGCGTCCACGAACAGCGGATACAGCGTGCCGAGCAAAATGGTCGCAGCGGCCGTTACCAGCAGGACATTGTTGATCAGGAGGGCCGTCTCTCGCGATACGGGCTCGAAAATGCCGCCATTACCGACCTTGGGCGCGCGCCAGGCATACAGCAGCAGCGAACCACCAATCACTACAGCGAGGAACATGAGGATATAGATGCCGCGCGCCGGGTCGTTGGCGAAGGCATGCACCGACACCAGCACGCCCGAGCGCACCAGGAAGGTCCCGAGCAGACTCAAGCTGAAGGCGAGTATCGCCAGCAGCACAGTCCAGTTTTTAAAGGCGCCGCGCTTTTCCGTTACCGCGAGGGAGTGCATCAGCGCGGTGCCGACCAGCCACGGCATGAATGACGCATTCTCCACCGGGTCCCAGAACCACCAGCCGCCCCAACCCAGCTCGTGATAGGCCCACCAACTCCCCAGCATGATGCCGATAGTCAAGAACACCCAGGCGGCGGTCACCCAGGGGCGCGACCAGCGCGCCCAGGTCGCATCCAAGTGCCCGCCCAATAGAGCTGCGATGGCGAAGGCAAAGCTCACTGACATGCCTACGTAGCCCATGTACAGCATCGGTGGATGAATCACGAGGCCAGGATCTTGTAACAACGGGTTTAGGTCACGTCCATCGGCAGGAGCGGGGAAAACGCGCTCGAAGGGATTGGATGTCGCCAGCATGAACAGCAAAAACCCGACGCTCACCAGCCCCATCACTGCGATCACGCGCGCGCGGAACTCCATTGGCAAGCTGCGGCTGAACACGGTTACGGCAAAGGTCCAGCCGGCGAGCACCGTCGCCCACAGAAGCAAAGAGCCTTCATGGCCGCCCCACACGGCCGAGATACGATATGGCAGGGGCAACGCGCTATTGGAGTTCTGCCAGACGTAGAGCACCGAGAAGTCGTGATCGACAAAGGCGTAGGCGAGGCATACGAATGCGATCAGCAAGAACAGAAACTGGCCACGGGCGGCCGGACGCGCCACCGCCATGAGATCCGACCTGCCGAGCTGCGCCCCCGCCAGTGGCGCTAGAGCTTGAATCAGTGCGAGACACAGGGCTACGCACAGAGAGAATTGTCCTATCTCGGGAATCATGGCGAATTGCCTGGTATATAAGCGGGGTGGCTGCCGCCGGCGGCCTTGATGGATTCCGCGACCTCGGGCGGCATGTAGTTTTCGTCGTGCTTCGCGAGCACTTCCTCCGCGCGAAATACGCCATCCGCGCCCACTCGGCCATGCGCAATGATGCCTTGGCCCTCGCGGAACAGATCGGGCAATAGGCCGGTATAGATAACCGGAATGGTCTTACCGGTATCGGTAAGCGCGAAGCGCACCGTTACGCCATCGGGCTTGCGCTTTACGCTACCATCGACCACGAGCCCCCCGACCCGAAACATCCTTCCCTGTGGCGCTTCGCCTGCATACACCTCGCTGGGTGTGTAGTAGTACAGCAGGTTTTGTCTCATCGCGTACAAGGTCAAGCCGGTGGCCGCGCCCACGCCTACCATCAAGATGATGATGAGGGTCAGCGTGCGTCTACGTTTGGGCGTCATGGACATTCCGCGCAACTTGCTGACAGATCTCTCGCAACAGCCGCCGCCGCCGGCGCAGCGGATAGAGGAGATTAGCGGTGAGCACCACCACAACGGCGGCGTAAGCGCTCCATACATAGAACGCGTAGCCGCCCATATAGAAGAAGTCCCGCATGATCACGTGGCCTTGGCGATCTCGCGCACCCATGCACTCTGTCGCTCCCGATCCAGCACCTCACAACGCGCGCGCATGAGCAGCACCGTCGCGAAGTACAACATGAAGGCCATCACCATAAGCAGTAGTGGCAAGAGCATGCTCAGGTGGATGGATGGCGCATCCAGCTTGGAGATCGTGGGACCCTGGTGCAATGAGTGCCACCACACGACCGAATAGTGAATGATGGGAATATTGACCACCCCTACAAGCGACAGCACGCCACTGGCACGTGCGGCCGTGCGCGGATCCTCGATGGCGGCGCGCAGCGCGATGACGCCCAGATACAAAAAGAGCAGAATCAACTCCGACGTCAAGCGCGCATCCCACACCCAGTACGCGCCCCACATGGGCTTCCCCCACAGCATGCCCGTAATCAGCGCCAGCGCAGTGAACGAAGCGCCCAAGGGCGCGCAGTGTTCAGCTATAACCTCGGCGAGCTTGATCTTCCACACGAGGCCGATGGCGGCGGCAGTGGCCATGACCATGTACACGAACAGCGACATCCAGGCGGACGGAACGTGGATGAAGATGATGCGGTAACTCTCACCCTGCTGATAATCCGGCGGTGCGATGACCAGACCCCAGTATGCCCCCACCAGAAAGAGTGCCGCCGTGGCGATGCTCAGCCACGGTAGCAGGAGTCCCGAGATCGCGTAGAAGTATCGAGGAGAGGCAAGCTTATGAAAGAAGGTCCACATCCACGTCGTCAGCTCATAGATATCCGCAAGGCGCCCGCCGCCGCCAGCGGCGCGAGGGTCAGAGCCATAATCAGAATAGCCCCCATGATAGCAAGTTGACCACTTACCGGCAGGCCCGCCGCGGCCGCATCAACCGCGCTGGTCGCAAAGATCAGCACCGGCACATAGAGTGGCAACACGAGCAGCGCCAGCAGCATACCACCGCGCCGCAGGCCAACCGTCAGCGCGACCCCGATAGCGCCGATGAGGCTCAGCACCGGCGTTCCCAGCGCCAGCGTCGCGAGCAAACCGGGCAGCGCGCCGACCGGTAGGTACAGCATCAACGCGAGCGGCGGCGCGATGACCAATAGCGGTGCCCCCGCCACCAGCCAATGTGCGATGGTCTTGGCAAGCACCAATACCGCGGCGGGTTGTGAACTCACCAGCAGCAATTCCAACCCGCCATCCTCGAAGTCGGAGCGAAAGATATTGTCCAGCGACAACAGAGTTGCCAGCAGCGCCACCACCCATACTATGCCAGGCGCTACGCGACTCAGCAGGGCTGCATCCGGTCCAATACCCAATGGCAGCAGGCTCACCACTAACACAAAGAACAGCACCGGATTCGCGAGTTCCGCTCGATTGCGGTACGCGAGGGCCAGATCGCGGCGCAGCAACGCCAGAAAGGCGACCATAGCGGAAGGCCGACTCATGCGCGGAGCAGGATTCGCTTGAAGCTGTGCTGCCCAAGATCGATTGGGCGATGCGTGCTGAATACTAAGAGGCCCCCGTCGTCCAGGTGCGCGCGCAGCATGCTCTCGAGCGCGCGCGCAGCCTTCGCGTCCAGGGCGGTCAGTGGCTCATCCAGTAACCAAACGCGGGAGTCGACCACCAGTAGGCGCGCCAGCGCCACGCGTCTCCGCTGACCGGCCGATAACGCGCGGCAGGGTACATCTTCGAGTCCTCGAAGTCCCACTTGCGCAAGCGCGCCGGCGATTGCGGCTACGGGCTTGGCCACGCCCAGCGCGCGGGCGAAAAGCAGATTTTCGCGAGGACTGAGCTCGTTCTTGATGCCATTGGCATGCCCGACGAAGCTCAGTTCGGCCAAAAACTCCGTATAGTTATCGTTGAGGTCGCGGCCGCACCAAAAGACCTTGCCGGCGTCCGGCATGCCCAGCCCGCAGAGGAGGCGCAGCAGACTCGTCTTACCGCTGCCATTCGGCCCCTCTATGAGTAGCGCCTCGCCCGCGCGTATGGAAAAACTGAGATCACTGAAAAGGCGTCTCTCGTTACGCGTACAGGCTAGGCCTCGCGCCTCAAGCGTGCGCACATCCCTAAAGATACGTAAGGCCTCATGCATGAGGCCGGCTATGATACGACGGCGGCGGTGAAAAGCGACGCTTTTAGCGACCTGACACTTGCCGAGCGACCGCGGCTAGCGCATATTGTGCGCCGCAACTCAAGCTCGTGGAGGAGCGGGATGGCGTCTTCCGCTAGCGATTTCAGACTGCGCCGAATTCTTCGATGTGACCAGGGAGGCAGGAGATGAGCAGCGAAGAAATGACACCTGCTGGTCGTTCGTTAAGACCATGGATGCAGGCGTTCTTCGGCAGTTTGGGATTGGGCTGTAGCGAACGGCTCGTCTTGTGCGTCCGCTCGAACGCGATTAACCGAACGGAAGCCTATGTAGAGGCTCGAAAGAGATGAGTGAGACACGCACACCGGCATCGGCTAGTCATGATCCACGAACGCCTGAGCCCTCCACTGCCTCTGCATTCAAGGAGGAGAAACAGGCCGCGCCGGATGAAGTCCTACAACTCGAGCGGGACTCGAGCATGGCGATCTCCACAGTAAGTAAAGCGCTGCCCCTATCCAGCGAGCGGGCGGAGGCGCGGATCCGGCAGCTCTGCTCCTTGGGTCTTGGCGGACAGATCATCATGCCGGCGCTGCTCGAAGAGCTGCATGCTCTGGTGCCTTCATACGCGAATGCCTTTTTTTGGTCGGACGAGAAGTACCGGATTACCAACCTCTACTTCGAAAATCCGTGTACGGTCGCCTGGCTTTATTCCAATGATCTCTTCAATCGCCGCACGAGTCGTAAGGCTAACGAGTTCGAACGATTGGAAAATGGTAGCCGTCAGGTCCGCCGAGTCGAAGTGAGCGCAAGCATTAGCCTCAACTTGGACGATCGAATATATCGCCCGCTCGAGAACTTTACCTTTGTTCGCGTCCCCGTGCGGGACGAGAACCGCTTGCTTGGCGTCCTGCAGCTGTGCCGGCTCAAAGGCAAGGAGAAATTCGACGTGCGGGCGCAAAATCGGCTTGCTAAGTTGGCGCCAATGATCGCCCGCGGTCTAGCTCCTCCGGAAGACCTGCAGCCGCCGCTCGCGAATAGTGAAGAACGCGGTTTGCTGATTGTCGATCCGGACGGTAGGCTCCGCTTGGCCTCGCCGCTCGCGCGCAAGTTGTTGTTCCTGGCCGCCTACCCGCGCATTTCTCCGAAGACGGTTCCGCGCACCACCGGCGCATCCGCCGTGCCCGAGGTTGCCGAGTTGTGCAGGAAGCTCGCCAGCGCCTTTGCGGATCGTGACGAAGCGATCCCTTCGCCAATCTGGCAGCATCGGAATCGCTGGGGCAGCTTCATCTTTCGCGCCTACTGGTTAGATGATGGGAATTTCTCGTCGACCCAAGTCGGGATCACGGCTCAGTTTCAGGAACCGATGGCGATCAAGCTGTGGCGTAGGCTGGAGGCGTTGCCCTTATCGCGTCGTCAGATGCAGCTCTGCCTATTGATGGGATCCGGCCGCACCTACTCGGCAATCGCCGAGCACTTGGGCATCGCGGAAAGTACGGTGGTCGATCACAGCCGTCGCCTGTACGACAAGTTGGGCGTACATAATCGCACCGAGCTGATGAACAAACTGCTGACGCTCTGACGGCGACAGTGCACCCTTGAGCCGCCGGTGGGACTGATCGCGGCCTCAGGCGCGGATGGCCGCTAAGGGAATTTCGCCGTTTGATTAGCGTCCCGTGGACGACGAGCGCCAGGGCCTTGTAGCTCATGTGGTGCGCATCTCGCCTGGCACCTTCCGTTAGGGGAACTTCCGATCTAGGCGACGGACTGCGGAAGAACGAGGCGTGGACTGGCACAGTCGCTCGCGTCTTGATGGGACGATTTAGAATCGTCTTACATAGCCCACGCCGATGTGATTCAGCTCGTAATCCACGCCGTCGAGCTCCCCATCTAGATACCGCATGTACTCGACGTTCAAGCCATTGCGCTCATCGAAGTAGAGCTCGACGCCGCCACCGAATGAGAATCCATCGTCGGTCTCATCATTGCCGACCTCGATGCCGAAGAAATCCGTGCTCGCCTCGAACTTGGCCTGCGTAACGCCAGCCAAGCCGTAGACACCGAATCCCCTATCCGCGGGCAACCAACCAACTCTAGCCAAGGCGGAGACAAAGTAGGGGATCCTGACATCGACGTCCCCGACCCCATCCTCGCCCGTGAAGCCGGCGCGACCCTCAACGCCGAGCCAATCGGTGAAGTGATAACCAACTCGACCCGTGCCAGCCGGAAACTCGAAATTCTCACCATCGTCTGGATCGAGTTCCATCTGGCCCACCTCAATGCCGAAGAAGGCATTGTCCACCTGCTCGTACGCTTGAGCCGCCAGGCTACACACCGAGATGGCGCCGCCAAGCAAAATCCTACACACGACCGTGTGCATGTTGTCTCCCGATCACTTCCTGTGGCAACTACGCTTCGATGCTAAGGCTTTACATTAAGTTTGTACAATACACATGCTCGTAAGCGATAGAATTTGGCTGACAAAAGGGACTAAAGGTCGACGTGCTAAGTTATGGATATACCAGGTGGCGCCATAAAAGGCGCGGCAAGCCCGACTGCCCTCCCGGCACCGCGCAAGTGCTTGCGTGCAAATACTCGGCGTCGTCGAGTGCGGCGCAGCGCGGTTGCCTGCTGCGACCGCCTCGAGAGACCTATTTCTCCATCAGGATCTCGCCGTCGATCCTGAGCTTTAGGTTCAAGGCCGGGATCTCGAGGGTCATGACAGAGGCCAGCTTTTCGTCACCTTTGATCCTGCCAGTCTCCAGTGCGTCCTGCACGCCCTTCTCGATCTCCCGCTGCGAGGTGACGCCGACTTTCTTGAGAAATTTGCGTATCTGTATGTTCAAGGTATCTTCGTTCATGAGGTTTCCTCCGTGGCGGTAGGTCATAGCCTGATACTAAATGCTTCAAGCATTCGTCGCCTTCTTGATATCGTCCGCGACGGTGCTCGAACAGCTCGCGCAGGTTTTCAAACCGGCCATGTTTCGGGTCGCCTGCGCGTTATGCTGGAGGCTGCGCGTGTGCGCACAGCCAGAACAGTTTATGGTAGGGTGATCACTACCGAAAAGGCGCTAGCTACCGGAAAAACTGTATGGTCGCGCCTGCTGTCAGCACTGTGCGCAACCGATAATGCGCCGAGACCATCGTGGCCCGCAAACAGACAACGATCGACTTCGAAAAGTCCCTGCAGGAACTGGAGGCGCTGGTCGAGCGCCTGGAGCGAGGTGACCTCTCTCTGGAGGAATCGCTCAAAGAGTTCGAGCGCGGCATGGAGCTGGCTCGCGCCTGTCAGGCCGCGCTTAAAGAGGCTGAGCAAAAGGTCGAAATCCTGACAACCCGTGGCGGCGCTACGGTGATCGAGCCATTCGACGCGGACGTGAAGACCGATGACGGAGATTGAAGCGCAGCTACGAGAGCTGTCCGGACGCGTTGAGCGCGCCTTGGAATACTGGCTGCCGCCGGAGCATCTGCACCCCATCGCGCTCCATAGCGCCATGCGCTATTCCACGCTTGGCGGCGGCAAACGTATGCGTCCCGCGCTGGTGTACGGTACGGGTCAGGCACTCGGAGTGAGCCTCGATAGCCTGGATGGAATCGCGTGTGCAGTCGAGCTGATCCACGCCTATTCGCTCATTCATGACGATCTGCCCGCCATGGACGACGACGATCTCAGGCGCGGCAAGCCCGCCTGCCATAAGGCCTTCGGCGAGGCCATGGCCATCCTGGCCGGCGATGCCATACAGGCGCTCGCGTTCGAAATTCTGGCGCGAGATCCAACCATGGCTGCCGATCCAGCCGTGCGGCTGCGCATGGTCGAGCTGCTGGCGACAGCGTCGGGTTCCAGGGGCATGGCGGGCGGACAGGCCATTGATCTCGCGTCGGTGGGTTCGCGGCTGGACGTTGCGCAGTTAGAGGCCATGCACATTCACAAGACCGGCGCGCTCATTCGTGCCAGTGTCATGATGGCGGCAGCCTGTGCGGACATCGATGACCAGGAGTCGGACACGCTGGACCACTTCGCCAAATGCATCGGACTCGCCTTTCAGATTCGCGATGACATCCTGGACGTGGAGGGCGACACAGCGACGCTGGGCAAGACACAAGGGGCAGACCATGCACACGACAAACCGACCTATCCGGCCCTACTCGGACTAGAGCAGGCTAAGGCCCGCGCGCTCGCATTGCACGAGGACGCCCTGGAGAGCTTGAGCGGCTTCGACACTCGCGCGGATCTCCTGCGCGGGATAGCGGGCTATGTCGTTATGCGCATTCGATAGTGCCGGGGGGTCAAGGCTCCGCCCACCGCGCAGGCAGTCGTTTGACGCAGATGATGGTCGCGCCTGAACTGACGCTTGCGCACCTTGGCGTCGAACCGAAGGCTGTGATAAAAGGATTGTAGCAAGCACCGTGGCGGGCAACTAAACCGCCTCGGCGGCAGCGACCGTGTCGGGAGAAGGAGCGGTCGGGTTATCGTGGATCAGGTCATCAGGACCGATATGCCTCTCGCAGGATTGATCGGTCGAGAGGATAGTAACGATGACAAGTGTTCAATCAAGCCCGCAGATCCCATCCTCTGCCAGCCCCATATGGATTGGGGCGAGCATGACGCCCCCCAAAGAACCGTTCGACGGCGAAGCCGAGAATCCCTCCGGGGCGCCGGAAGTCGCTAAGCGGCCATTGCGGGCGGTTATAGCAGAGGACGATGAAGCAGACGTTGAGCTAATCTCCTATGTGCTGGAGAAGGCCGGGCTCCACGTCGAACTGCATCGCGTAGACACCGAGGCCGCATTCCTCACCGCGCTCGAGCCTGCACCGGACCTCATCCTTGCGGATTACGTGGTGCCGAAGCTGGGTGCCGCCCGCGCATTGACGCTCGTGCAGGAGCGTGCCCTCGACGTCCCCTTCATCGTGATCTCAGGATTGGCGTCCGCCGATGAGGCGGTATCGATGCTGAAGGCGGGCGCGAGCGACTTTCTCAACAAATACGATCTGTCGAGGCTGCCGCACGCGGTAGAGCGCGAACTGCGGGAAGCGCAGGTGCGCGCGGCCAAGCGCCGTGCCGAAGCAGCCCTGAAGCGCGCGCACGAGGCGCTGTCGCTCGCCCAAAGAGCCAGCGGCAGTGTGATCTGCGATTGGGACCTGGTGACCGGCGACGTCTACGTCTCGCCCGAATACCGGAAGCTCTTCGGCCACCGGCCCGAGGAGCCCATCGGTCACAAGGACTGGCTAAAAAGGGTACACCCTGATGACCGGGAGCGCATGGCGGCGGCCGCACGCGAGCTGCTGGCGCACGGCGCCGACTGGAACGTCGAGTTCCGCTTCATGCATCCGGATCGCGGCATGCTGTGGCTGGCGGGGCTCGGACGTCTGAGCCGCGATGCACAGGGGCGTCCGCTGAGATTTACGGGCATTAACCTTGACATCACCGGTCGAAAGGCAGCCGAGGCTCGGATTGAGCATCTCGCCAGCTTCAACTACGACACGCTCACAGGCCTGCCCAACCGCGCCTTGCTTATGGACTTGATCGAGCGGTCGGTCGCGCAATCCGCGCGCAATCAACAGCGACTCGCCTTGCTGTATATCGATTTCGATAACCTCAAAGCGGTCAATGATTCGCTAGGTCATACGGTCGGGGACGAATTACTCAAGGAGGTTGCCGCACGTCTGCGCGGCTGTGTGCGCGAGAGCGATTTCTTGGGGCGGCTAGGAGGCGACGAATTCGTGATGCTGCTGACGGGCCTCAAAGGCTCCGCCGATGCGGCGCGCGTCGCAGAAAAGATCATCGCTGCCGTGGGCCGCGAGTTCCAGCTCACGGGACACGTTCTCCATACCTCGTGCAGCATCGGCATCAGCACTTATCCCGGCGACGCCGGCAATGTGGACGCGCTGATACAACACGGCGACGCCGCCATGTACAAGGCCAAGGCGCTAGGCGGCGGTCGATACCACTTCTACGTACCGGAGCGCGAGTCGAATTAGGTTGCGCCGTTATGGCGCAACGCGTATATGCTGCCACTTTCCGCTGCGCGTTCAGCGATCTGCCCCTATGTACCGCGCCGCTAGCAATACTCAAACTCTTGCAGCTGAGGCTGGCTAGGGCAAGGAGCAGCCCACCGAGAACTCGATCCGCTGCTCAGACGGCATCAATCCTCGCCGGTGGTTTCAGTTCGGTCCAGTAGTCTCGTAGCGGCGAGGCAGCAACACGCGGAAAGTAGCACCCTTTCCATGCTCACTTTCGAACTCCAGGCTGCCATCTAGGAGATCGCATAGGCGTTTCACGATGACGAGGCCAATGCCCTCGCCGCCGCCAGGGCGACGCGATCTCGACTGCGAACGGGCCTGCTCTGAGCCTGCCGCTTTCACTGCGGCAAAAGATTTGCCCGCGTCTACCTCGACTTGCCGCGCCTCCTGAGTGGCCTTTTCGAGCGCCTTTGCTATAGGCGCTTGCGAGCTGGTATCCAGACCCGGGCCAGTATCATGGATGCATAACATCCAACGCTCTGGATCATTAGCTCGGCTCTCGCCCCAGGTCACCGTCACGCCGCCGCTTTCAGTATACCTCAGGGCATTGAGCACCAGATTTTGGACGATCCGTTGCACTTTAATGGCATCGCCCTCGACCGCGAGACTGACGGGGCCTTGGGCCTTTAGAAAGACGTGGCGCTCGCGCGCCAGGGGCTGCATGTTGGCGCACAGCTCGCTCAGTAAGCGGGCGGCGTCGAATGGCGAGACCTGCCGTTCCTCATGCCCCGCGCCAAGTCGCGCCAGGCTCATGAGATCCTCGAGCAGGCCGTGCAATGCGGATACGCTCTTTTGCAGCATCTGTACAAGCTGCCAACGAGCGGCCTCCGGGACGTCTTCCCGCGCGAGAGCGGTGGTCGTCGTCGTGACGACGCCCAGACTGCCACGCAGGTCATGCGCAGCCGCCCGCCAGAGTTCGGCCCGCTGATGCTCGAGTCCACTGAGATGCGCCAGCGCCTGCTCGATGTCACGCACTTGGCCTGCCGCCTCTGCCTGCTGCAGGCGGAAGTACTCGGAGGTGCTCTCGTCAATGCCTTCATTACACAATTCAAGCAGCCTGCGTCGGGCTGCGGGCATCACGCTCGCATCCAGTTCTGGATGCCCGGCGGCATAACGCTCAAGTTCATCCGCTAGACACATCTGCAGGTGGCCCCACTCACGAATCACTTCGTGTAACCGGTAACCCTGTTGCCAGCGCTGTATGCCATGATCGGCGGCGCAATCCCGCGCTTTGCTCATGGCGGCGCCATCGACGCCGGCCGAGCCGCGAATTAGCCGCTCGAACTGGTCGAGTATCCTAGGGATGTGGTCCTTCAGCTGTACACGCGGGAGGGTCGGCGCAGTGGGAAGTGTCCGGTCAGCTTCGACCGCCTGGCGCCAAGCCGTCAGGATATCTTGGCGTCGTGACGCCACATAAGATGCGAGCGCGATGAACTGCTCACCGGCCCTCGTTGACTCCGACATGTCGAACCCCCCTATTTTTTGCGCCCGATGGCGAATTCGTCTAGTCGTCGGGGAGCTAGCTTGACTCTCCCTCTATGTTCGTAGAATGGCTTTTTATTTTATCGCTGTAAAGTCGGCTCAAATGCCAGATCCAGCGCCGGCTGCCGGTCGTTAGCACAACCCCTCTCGGATGCTCCAGAAGGGTCTGGTGAGTGCGGTTTAGCGGCCGGCCTTGGCAATGAGGCGAATAATCAAACCCAGCTGACAAGCTCATCGTCATCCCGGTCCCGGCCATGCTGCCGTTTTCGCCGCACGCCTAGCGGACAACAGGATCTCGCCCGCCGCGCGGTTTACTCGCCGATGGCGCGCGCGTGTTCCTCTAGCAGCGCGTCGATCGCTTCGACATCCCGCTTAGAGAGCACGTGGTCACCAGCCTCGAAGGTCTGCTCGATCTGTTTGGGACGCCGGGCGCCAACGATGGCGGCGGTGACCTCGGGCCGTCGTAACACCCACGCGATGGCGAGCTGACTTAGGGTTATATGGTTGCGTTCGGCGATCGGCTTCAACTGCTCGATCAAGTTCAGGTTGGCGCTCAGGCGCGGCTCCTTGAACTGATCGCTACCGCGCCGCCAATCGTTCATTGGCAGCCTGGCTATGCCTTCCTTGCTGTACTTGCCGGTCAGCAATCCGGCCTTCATGGGACTGTAAGCGATTACGCCAATATGGTTGGCGGCGCAGTAAGGCAGCAACTCGTCCTCGATGCCGCGCTCCAGCATGTTGTACGGTGGCTGCAGCGATGCGACCGGATGTATCTTCTGGATACGTTCGAGCTGGTCTATAGAGAAGTTCGAGACGCCCCCATAGCGAATCTTGCCCTCCTCTATCAATTCGGCAATGGTCGACCAGGCTTCCTCGATATCCTGATCCGGATTGGGCCAGTGGATCTGATAGAGATCGATCACCTCGGTGTCGAGCCGCTTGAGGCTCGCCTCGGCCTCTTCACGCACACTCTTCGCATCGAGCTGCCCGAAGGGCGTAGTACCGCCGGGCTTCCAGCGTAAGCCGCACTTGGTGGCCAGGATGACCCGATCACGTCGCCCGGCGACGGCCTGCGCCACGATCTCCTCCGCATGACCCACGCCGTAAACCGCGGCCGTATCGATCCAGTTGATGCCCAAATCCAGCGCGCGCTGAATGGCAGCGATAGACTCCTTGTCGTCCTGAGGTCCCCATCCGAAGTCCCAATCGCCGCCGCCAATGGCCCAGGTACCTAGTCCGACGGTGGTGACTTGTAGTTCTGTATTGCCTAGTTGTCGGGTTTTCATTGCTTACTCCAGCGCGTCGGCTGCGAGCGGCGACGCTAGATGGCGTACTAGAGACGGTGCCGCCTACCGGAGACGGCCCGCGAGGTCTACTTTATCTTCAGGATCGAACCCAGCAACCCACGTGCCACTTTGTGTCCGAGGGGGGCCCGATGCTGCGCATCATGCTCGTCGCGAGCGCCTCCAACATGCTTTGACGATTGCTCGCGCGCGATGCTGGCGACGGCACCTCCGCAGCCGCTTTGGTTCGCTGCTCGCCGCATGCCTTCAGGCGCTCGTAGGCTGACTCGCGATCGATGGTATGAACGTAGCGGCTCTGCGCTGGGGCACCGCGCGATCACCGCCTGCCGCGCGGCCGGTGTTACCGGCCCCCCGAACTGGGCGGACGAAGCAGGATGCGCTCCACCACCGAAGGCACTCCCTTGCCTTCGAGCATCGAGACCAGCGCCCCTCGAAAACCGGTCGCGCCCGCGATCAGCCCGTGCCGATTGGCCAGCGCCAGCTCGAGCAAGCTCCGCTTTGCACCCCGGCCGATGAAGATTCTCTGCTTGTAATCCATTCGCGTTCTGGATCTTCCTGTAGGCGCTCATGCGGAGGCGACACATTAACTGTCGTTCTGTTTACCCGGCTTGCCCGAATACCTTTTTCAGCAGCTCGGTGGTGCGCGCGGCCGGATTCTCACGAATCGCGGCTTCTTCCTTAGCCAGATAGTAGAAAATACCGTCGATGCCGCCCGAGACAACGTGCTCGGTGAGGTTCGCCTTGACATCCGGCATGAAGGGCAAGTCCTCGTACTGTGCCATCACCCGGTCGTAGGCCTCGATGGCGCCAACGTCCGACAAGCTTTCGGTGATCACAGGGCGCATCTCCTCCGTCAAAGGCGAGGACATCTTGCCACGGAAATATTGTGTTGCCGCATCGTCAGGACCCTTATAAATCGACTGTACGTCGTCCAGGGTCATCTTTCCGATAGCGTCCCAGAAGAGGGCCTTGGCCTTGGGCGTAGCGACCTCCGCAGCGCGATTCAGCTTTGTCTCCAATTCGGTCAACATTGAATCCATGCCGATCTTGCTCAGCGCGGACTTCACCGTGTCCAGGCTCTCCGGCAGCGGTATGTGCACGGCCGGATCGGCATTGAAGCCTCCGGTTTGGCCCAGCTGTCCCACGACGCGGGCCGTGCCGACGCGCAACGCCTCTTTCAAACCCGACGCGATCTCGCCCGCGCTCAGGCCGGCACCTGCCGAGTCTTCGCCGGCGAGATCATCGAGCAGCTCCTTGCCCTTTTCCAGCCAGCCGCCCTGGGCGACGCCAGCGGCCACAAACAGAAAGGCTGCCGCGACAGACGCGCCAAGTTGCGCGTACCACCACTGCTTGCTACTCATCACGATCCTCCGAGTTCTTGTTCGAATCCGCCTGAGTCCGCCTCCCCTAAAGGCGACGCCCGGTTGCGGCCTCCGCGACAGTCCTCCGCCCGACGTGTAACTGCTATATTCTAGGTGCGCGGCCTCGCGCGATTTGTTCAACCGGAGACAAGAATGTCGATACTACAAGAATTCAAACAATTTGCGATGCGCGGCAATGTGGTGGACTTGGCCGTGGGCGTGGTCATCGGCGTGGCGTTTGGCAAGATCGTGACTTCGCTGGTGAACGATATCATCATGCCGCCGATCGGCAAGCTGATGGGCGGCGTGGATTTCAGCAACCTGTTCATCGCGCTCGGCCCCGGTGACTTCAAGTCGCTAGCGGCCGCTCAGAAGGCGGGGGCCGCTACGATCAACTACGGCGTCTTCATCAATGTCCTGCTGGAATTCATCATCGTCGCGTTTGCCCTGTTCCTGGTAGTCAAAACCATGAACAGGTTGAAGGGCCAAACCCCTGCCCCGCCTACTACGCGTGCATGTCCGGAGTGCCTGTCGGACATCCCTGTCGCTGCCAAGCGCTGTGCACATTGCACAGTTGTCGTGAGTACGTGAGGGTCAGCGCCGTGTGGTGCTCGGATCAGTTCAGCATGAAAGAGACATGCACGGTCACCGTGATGTCCTTTTCACGCGTGGCGGTGCTATAGATCCCATAATCGCTAACCTCGGTCGAGTAGGGTTCTGTTATCTGAAACACGCCCGAGCGGGCTGAAGCAATCTCGTCTATCTCGGCGCCAGAATTGGCGGCAATCTCCTCCGCCCTCTTTCTCGCGTCACGGGTAGCTTCGGCCAGCAGCTCCTTCTTCATCTCCGCCAAGCTGGACTGGTAGAATTCCAGTGAAAACTGCACGACGATGCCCTTGTCGAAGAAGGCCTCCGGGCTGAGGGCGAGCGCCTCGACTTTCGATACAGCGCGGGACACGACGTACATTCCCTGCTGGAGTTCGTAGCCAATCAATTGGCCATTGTTATCGTACCGGGTCAATGTCGATATGGGCTGAGCGGTTATGTCTTCGCGCCCTATCCCGCTGGATATCACTTGCTCCGTGACCGTACGACGATCATCGTTCATGCGCGCGTAGCCGCTCTTGAGATCAGCGAGACCGACAATCCGGCTGAGTGTGATTCGCCATTTGACCAGGTCAGATTCCGCTCGCTTGGTGGCGGCGCCGACCACGCTTATGGTTTCGTCTTGCAGTCTGCTCTCGTAGTGAAACAGGCCGAAGACGGCCGCGGCCAGGACAAGGCCGAGACTAAGAACGAAGGCTTCTTTCAGGTTCATTTAGATAGAATGAATCCGATGTTTGGGTCTAAGCATCGTATGCAAGCGATCGCGCCGCGCATCGATATACTGCCTCACGCGGCAACCTGACGGCCAGACTTTCTTGATAGAGTCTATGCGACAGCACAAGCGAAACGTCGGAGGAACGACTTTTGAGACTGCTTTCGCGAGCAGGAAGGATCAGTTAAAGGATCTCGATGGTGACTGGCGGGTGGAGCGCGTAAGCGGATTACTGCCGCCAATGCTGGGTGTCTGGAAGCGCATTCACAGCGGCCGCGGGGAAACCCGCCTCGGGCCCTTGCCGGGCATTCCTTTCGACGTCGAGCAGCGCGCAGATTGCGTTGCCTTGATCTATCGTGGCCCTTTGTCTATGTTGATCGACAGACTGTCGCCAGAGCTCGACGGCTCCTGGCTTGGGCAGGCAACCATGAATGGATTCGAATTTGGCCGCTTCCGCATGAGGCGAAAGTAGGCAGCCTATGCAATGCAGGCCCACGTGAGCATGTCCGCCAGCTGTTTGGCGCCACCGTTGGCTTCGCCTTCGGCGGCATTGCAGTCCCGGCACGTTAATGGCGCGACGAAGCCCTAGGAGAAGCAATGAAATTTACGATCAACGTCGATTGCACGCCGCAAGAGGCGCGACACTTCATTGGGCTCCCCGACGTGGAAGCGATGCAGGAGCGCCTTATGAAAGTAGTGGAAGAGCGCATGCGGGAGCGGATTCAGAGCCTCGACCCCGAGACCCTGATCCGCACCTGGGTACCGGCGACCATCCAGAGCCTGGGCGAGCTGCAGAAGATATTTTGGACGCAGATGGGCATGAAGCCGCCGGCACCGACGGAGGAGTAGGTAAGAACGCCAGTCCCCGCGTACCGGGTCTATGTAGGGCTTCAGCATAGGCCTAAACTCGGTGGTGGCCGCCTTCATGCACGCCACGCCTCGGCCGCTTAGCCTTGGTTCACCCCGTCTTCAAAGCCATTGCGGGCGCAGAGGTTGCGTACGGAACTACGCGTATGCCATTCCCGAACCAGTAGGAGAAGCTCGACCATGCAAGCTGACTCTGGACGAACAGTAAACATCGCGTACTCCTTCCACGCGATAGCACAAGCCCTGCCTCGGAGAAGCGAAGACGAGAAGAAGCGCAGTAAAAAGCCGCATACGGAAGCAGTCCCAGGCGCAGCGAGGGCATCGACCGAAGGCACCAAGGAGGCTGTCAAAAACATCAAGAAGAAGAAAGGCGGCTCGTCGAAGAAATCTTCTTGAGGGCCGCCGCGGAGCGTCGCCTTCAAAGGCCCGCGCGAACAGGTTTACTTGGGCACGCGCTGGCGTATGTAGTCGCCAGTCCGCTGCGACAACCAGTTTTTCTAGTACTTAGCCATCCGGCCTTTAAGCGAAAACACAACAGTGGGATCTAGCGGATAGCGACCGAAATCTTTGCCATAGATTGCAAGGCCGCCCGGCAGCGCCTCGTCCACCTCCAGCCGTACGACCAATTCGCCCGCCGTTGCCGCATCTTTCAGTGCCACGCGTGGCACCGCAACGCTGACCAGTTCGCCATAGGAACCTGCTTCTCGGAGATATTGATCCTGCAGTTGGCTATGCCAGGAGAGGATGCCGCGGCTGTCGGCCGGATCATCGGAAAGCTGCACTTGGTCCGCCACCACATCATTGAACGAAATTGTTACTGCGCTGGGATACAGCGTCTCGTCGGTCATTGGATAAGCGTTGCGGTTGAGGCTCGGATCGAACGTACCCTCGCCGCGCATCCATTCACCGGCAATCTCGCCCCCACCTTCTCGATCTTTTCCGAACAATTGCTTGGCGGAGGCCTCGACCATGAAGGTCGCTGCTTCGACATCGCCGAGGCTTACGTCGGACGGCCAAGGTATCGAGTACTCGAAGTAGCCTGCGCCGGTGCCGTTGACCTTGAGTCCGTCCAGCACCTTCCATTGCTTCTGCGACCATTCGGCACCGCTGAAAGCTGCGGGGTCCACGCGGACGATGCGGCCTACATCACTGCCTTCCAGAGCGGTCCGTTTGGGTGCGCTTCCCTCGACCACAAAAGTGGTGAAGTTTCGACTCAGCACACTGCCGGCATCATCCTTGAGCTCCGTCGCAAGCACTGCCACGCCAGGATCACTCGGCATCCGCAGCCTCAGCGAATCGAGCTTCTCGGCCATCCAGGGACGGTATGTGATCCGCTCGCGTACCTTGCCATAGGTCTGCTCCTGACCCAGGCTGTCCCAACCGTAAAGCTTGCCTTCCACATAGAGCTCGTCGCCATAGGCTCGGCTGCTGGTAAGAAACGAAGCCCACAAGGGCACCGTGACCTCTTCCCCTGCCGAGACCTCCTTGCTCATCTCATCGCCTACGACAAGGTACAGCGGTGCGTGCAGATCCTGCAGCGTCATACCCTCGGCAAGCTCATCCAGGCCGGTTTCTTTGTCCGAGCGATCGAAGCGCCAGTATCCGTTCCATTCATTGATTACGTCCGTCAACTCTGTATAGAGCCAGCCAGCGATCTTGGGGCGCTTGCGGAACTCGTTGATGAAGATGTGATAGTCCCAGGACCAATCCACGTCGCCGGTGCTGCCGTCGTAGCCCCACACGTTGCCGAACTCGGAGTTGATGAGCGGTTGACGACCCTGCTTGTAGCCTTCTTCGAAATTAAAACTGGAGCCTGGATAGGTGTTCTTCACAACGTGATTGAGGTGCGGCGCCACCTCGTAGCCTGCGAGGTACTTGTGCCAAGAGTTGATGTCCGTCACCGTATGCCCGTATCCGCAGCAGGTCGAGTTATCCTCCACAAGGCGCGTCGGGTCGAGCGCCTTAGCGATCCTGACCGCCTCTACGACCCGATCCTGCGTCTCCGGCAAGTACTCTTTCTGGCCTTCGGGATCGGTCTTGAGCCCCCAAGTCTCGTTGAATATGATCCACGAGAATATCGAGGGATGATTGAAGTCGCGCTGGATCATCTCGCGCATCGCATATTCATGCTCCCGAAACATCGCGTCACTGGGTTCGCCCCAGCTATTGGGCACGTCGGCCATGATCAGCACGCCGAGCTTGTCCGCCCAGTACAGCTTGCGCGGTAGTTCTACTTTTATGTGCTCGCGCAGCCCGGTGAGTCCGATCTGCTTGGCACGCAGTATTTCATCGCGCATGAAATCATCGGTCGGATAGGTGTAAAACCCGTCGGGGTGATAGGCCTGATCCAGCGCGAGCTGCAGATATGTTGGCTCACCGTTGAGCGCAATGTACGGGTAGTCTGTACCGGGCAGATTCACGACCGAGATGGAGCGCATGCCGAAGTATGTGTTCACCGCGTCCGCATTCAAACCCTGACCGTCGATGGTGACGCTGACCTCGTAGAGAAATGGATCGTCGAGCGACCACAGGTGTGCATCGGCGATCGGCACCTCGAACGTGACCTCCTTGCGGCCCCCCGCTATTCCCTCAGAGACGCGTTTTAGATTCCCGGTCTTGAAGTCGAGAAGGACATCCAAATCCTTCGGCGCCGGTTCTTGTAGACGGGCAGTCACTGAGACGGAGCCGCTTTTAACATCAGGCGAAAAGTGAATGGACTGCAGTGGCGTATCCCCACGCGCCTCCAGATAAGGCGTCTGCCAGATGCCCTTCGCCTCGCCATAGCCCTGCTTGCCTTCGAGCTTGAAGGAGTGCGGGCTATCATCGACCCGGATCACCAATCGCTGCGCATTTCCCGGCTTTGCGTAAGGTGTCAGCTCGAACTCAAACGGCGTGTAGCCGCCCTGGTGCTCGCCAAGCTTCTGTCCGTCAAACCACACCGACGTGCGCCAGTCCGAGGCGCCAATCACGAGGAATACCCGCTCGTCCTTCCATTCTGTGGGGGTCTCGACAGAACGCTCGTACCAAGCGATATCCGCCTCATCCTTTACGCCCGAGAGCGGTGATCCCCACGGGAAAGGCACGAGTATTTTCTGGGTGTTCTGCAAACCCGTCTGAAACCACTTCTGCTGCTCGCCCATGTCCTTCGGATCAAAGCGGAAGCGCCATTCTCCATTGAGGTTCACCCACTGCGCGCGCTCGAAGTCGGGGCGCGGGTGTTCGGGAAGCGGAATTGAACCACCCGCAAACTCTTGTGCCCCGCCTGGAGCGCTCAAAACCAAAAGCATAAAGACCACAGCGGTAGAAAAAATCTTCATGGTTGAATGAATTCGCGAAAGTGATCGAGGGTTAGTGAGACCGTCGAAACGGGATACGGAACGTGCATGATATGGGGAGAATGATTTCGTTCCCTGCTCTTGCTACTTCCTTAGCAGCACTTCGTAATTCGCTCGTTTCGCAGCATTGCTGTCCGCACGCTCTTGCGGGCGGCTTTGATTAGCTGCTCGTGTAGATCCCTTATCGATTGGGATCGGTGTCCTTTCCATTGGAGCCGGCGCCACCAGTGTTACTAGGAAGACAATCACCCAAATCGCAATAACACCAGCAAAGACGATGAGCTTCCAAACGTCATCAATTTCAAGCA
>WUUC01180037.1_pt1 | contig 21694 bp, 19 predicted proteins | sample 6278441 | NCBI WGS metagenome assembly WUUC01 (sample SAMN13675441, study PRJNA597444) | soil metagenome | isolation source: soil | place: USA: Washington | collected 2017-10
ACTGGTTGAAAGGTGTCGCCGATGAGTACGATGTCATCGTGATCGGCAGTGGTCTCGGTGGTCTCACCGGCGCCAATGTCCTCGCGAAGGCCGGGCATCGCGTACTCCTTCTTGAACATCACTACCAATTCGGCGGGCTCGCCACGTGGTTCACACGCAAAGGGGGACATATCTTCGATATCTCTCTGCACGGTTTCCCGAGCGGTATGCTGAAGTCGTGTCGCAAGTATTGGACGAAGGAGATCGCCGACTCGATCGTGCAACTGAAGGATATCCGCTTCGTGAATCCGCAAATGGATGTGTGGACGACCTTCACGCGCGAGGACTATACGCGTGTCCTCGTCGAGCAGTTCAAACTTCCACGCGAACAGGTCGAGGGGTTCTACGATCACCTGCGGGCAATGAATTATTACGACAACAATCCCGAGACGACCGGCGAGATGCTCGCGCGTTTTTTCCCGGAACGCGAAGACGTTCACCGTCTGCTCATGGAGCCGATCTCCTATGCGAACGGCTCCAACTTCGGCGACCCCGCGATCACCTTCGGTATCGTCTTCAGTAATTTTATGGGCGCGGGCGTGTACACGTTCCGCGGCGGTTCAGATTTACTCATCGAAAAGATGACCGACGAACTGCGCAAAAACGGCGTCGAGCTCCGTAAGAAAGTGCTCGTAGAAAAAATCCTCGTCGAGGAACGCGACGGCCGGAAACTCGCCTGTGGCATCGTCACCGCAAATGGCCGCGTGATCCGCGCGAAGGCGATTCTCTCCAACGCAAACATCAAGAACACGATCTTCCGCCTCGCGGGCGAAGAAAACTTTCCGGCGGAGTTTGTGGAGCAGGCGAGGGCGGTCCGCATCAACACGAGTTCGTGTCAGGTTTATCTCGGTATCCGCAAAGGAGAGAGCATTCCGCACATCGGCGACCTCGTCTTTACGTCGGAAGCGCCTCAATACAGCAATGAGGAGTTGACCGATTTGCACACGACGAGCCGCACGTTCTCCCTCTATTATCCCGACACGCGTCCGGGCTCGGATCGTTACACCGTCGTCGCTTCGCTCAATGGCCGCTATCCGGACTGGAAGGCGCTTTCGGACGAGCAGTACGAGAAGCACAAAGAACGCATGATCGAAGAGGCGATCGCTTCCCTGGAGAGATTCATCCCGGATGTGCGCGCGAAGATCGATTGGAAGGAAGCGGCGACGCCGCGCACCATCGAACGCTATACGACGCACAGCGCGGGCACGTCGTTTGGCACGAAGTTCGAGGGACTGCCGGTTTCGATGAGCCTCTCGGAAAAACTCCCCGGTCTTTATCACGCGGGCAGCGTCGGCATCATCATGTCGGGCTGGCTCGGCACGATTAACTACGGCGTCATCACGGCCAACAAAATCGACCAGTATGTGCGTGCGCAGAAGAAAATGGAGGGTGCCGTGGCTTTCGGGCGTCATCAAGACGGCTCATGTTTAATTTGAAGGGTAAAGACGCTAAGCGGCCGAGATTCCCCCAAGAAACTCTTTGCTCTGTTCTTTGCGCCTTCGCGTTTTTGCGATTCACCTAGCTCCTCCATGTCCCAAGTCACCGACCTCATCCCGCATCGCCCCCCCTTCCTCTTTGTTGACGAAATCGTTTCGGAGACGGCCGATAGTTTGACGGCGAAACGCACCTGGCGGGCTGAGGAAGATTTCTACAAAGGTCATTATCCCAACGCGCCCATCACGCCTGGCGTTTTGTTGTGCGAAGCGGTTTTCCAAACAGGCGCGCTGTTCATGGCCCGGCAGGCGCAGGCGGCCGGCGCTAAGACCGGCGAAGGCGTGCCGCTCATGGCGAAGATCGGCGACGTGCGTTTTCGCAATCCGGTTTATCCGGGCGATAGCATCGTGATTGAAGTGAAGAAAAAAGATATGGCGGCCGGCTTCACGATGATGAGCGGCACTATCAAAAAAGCCGACGGCACACGCGTGCTCAGCGTCGATTTCACCGTCGCATGGAAAACGCCGGAGGGCGGCGCCGCAGCCGCTCAGCAGCAACAATCGCAGCAGCAATGAACGCGGAAGCGGGAAATCAGAAGCCGGAGTTCCTTCGCCTTCCCCTGAGTTCCCGAGTCCACTCGTCACCCCGCTTCCTATGCCTGATTTCCTAAAGGTCGCAGATAAATCCTTCGTCGTCTTCGGTGTCGCGAATCGAAAGAGTGTCGCCTGGCACATCGCCAAGACCCTCGAAGAACAAGGAGCGAAAGTGATCTACAGTGTCCGCTCCGAAGCGCGGAAGAAGTCGCTAGAAACGCTCCTCGCCGGTAAGCCGGTTTTTATCTGCGACGTCGAACACGAGGGTGCGGCTGAGCGTCTTGCCACGGAAATCGCCGCAGCCGAAAGCACTCCGCTTCACGGACTGGTTCACTCGATCGCTTTCGCCAACTACGCGGAAGGGTTTAAACCGTTTCACGAAACGAAGCGCGCGGACTTTCTCCAGGCGACGGCGATTTCTGCGTTCTCGCTCGTAGAGCTGGCGCGGGCGTTCAAGCCGCACCTCGCGAAGGATGCTTCTGTGGTGACCATCGGCATTTCCTCGCTGCTCGTGACACCGGATAACTACGGCTACATGGGGCCAATCAAAGCCGCGCTTGAATCGGCCACGCGTTTCCTCGCGAAGTCGTTCAGCACGGATAGCGAAATTCGCTTCAATGTTGTCGGCGCGGGTCCACTGAAGACGAGCGCTTCGGCGGGAATCCCCGGATACATTGAGAGCTATCTCTATGCGCAGAAACTCACGTTTCGTCAGCGTAACCTGAGCACCCAAGAGGTCGCGGATTGCGCGGCGTTTTTGCTGAGCCCGCGCAGCAGCGGGCTCAATGGCACGACGCTCACGGTGGATGCCGGACTGGGCGCAAACTACTTCGACCAGGAAATCATCCGTCTCGCGATGAGGCCGCAGACCGCGCCTGCGGAAATCGCAATGGCCAAAGAATCCGGCATCCAATGAGCGACCGCGATTGGAGATTTATCTCGGATTTGGCGGGCCGACCTTTGGAGTTTTCCTGATGCGCTTTCAGAACGTCTGTCTTGAGTCACTCGCTGTTGCGCTTCCTGACGAGGTCATGACATCCGTCGCGATCGAAGAGCGGCTGCGCCCGATGTACGAACGGCTCAAGCTCCCGTTCGGACGTCTCGAACTTATGACCGGCATTCGTGAACGCCGTCACTGGGCGCTTGGCACACGTCCCTCCGACGCGAGCGCCGCCGCCGGTCGCGCGGTGCTCGCGAAGTCGTCGCTGCGCACCGAGCAGATCCAGATGTTCATGCACGGCGCCGTCTGTCGCGATATGCTCGAGCCCGCGACCGCTTCATTTGCGCATCGAAAAATCGGTCTGCCACCGACGGCGCAAATTTTCGACGTGTCCAATGCGTGCCTCGGATTTTTGAACAGCATGGTCGTTCTCGCCGGAATGATCGAGTCGGGACAAATCCAGGCGGGGATGGTCGTATCCGGCGAAAACGGACGACCGCTGATTGAGCAGACGCTCAACCATCTCGCATCGACTCCGCTCAATCGGAATGAGATCAAGCCGTTCTTCGCGAATCTCACGATCGGTTCGGGCGCGGTGGGAGCGATTCTCTGCCATCGCTCATTGGTGAAAGGGCACGCGCATCGGTTGCTGGGCGGTGCGGGGCGCGCGGCGACGCAACACAGCGAACTTTGCCAGGGAGATAGCCACGGCGCTGAAGCCCTCGCGATGCAGACAGACTCCGAGCAGCTGCTCATTGCGGGCGTGCAACTGGCGCAGGAAACCTGGACCGACTTCACGGCGCAGACGGGTTTTAACGCAGCCGACACGCGGCGTTTCATCTGCCATCAAGTAGGCTCCGTGCATCGACGGAAACTTTACGAAACACTCGGACTCGATCTCGCGAAGGATTTTTCAACATTCGAGACGCTCGGTAACATGGGATCGGTTTCGCTCCCGGCGACCCTCGCACTGGCGCTCGATGCGGGCGCAGTGAATGAAGGCGATCGCGTCGGCCTGCTCGGTATCGGCAGCGGTCTCAATTGTCTGATGCTCGCGCTCGAATGGTGATGGACCGCTCCACTCAACGACCGCTACCGGCTTGGTTGCGCGCGCTTTATCCTTTCGAGCCGCGGTCGTTCGTGACGCCGCACGGCGCACGGATGAGTTACCTCGATGAAGGTCCTCGCGGTGAGGAAGCTGTACTCATGCTGCACGGAAATCCCACGTGGTCGTTTTTCTACCGCGATCTCGTGAAACGGATGGCTCCGTCGATGCGCTGTGTTGTGCCGGATCACATCGGGATGGGTTTGTCGGAAAAGCCCAAGGATTACTCTTACCGATTGGCGACGCGCATCGCGGACGTTGAGGCCTTGGTTGCTTTGCTCGGGCTCAAAAAAATCCATCTTGTCGTTCACGATTGGGGGGGGGCGATCGGTTTTGGGTTCGCGACGCGACATCCGGAGTCGATCGGACGAATCACGATCTTAAATACGGCGGCATTTGTCTCGGACCGCATTCCAGCACGCATTGCCATCTGTCGGGCTCCGCTAATCGGCGAGTTTGCTGTGCGGGCATTTAACGCCTTTGCTTGGCCGGCGACTTGGATGTCGGTGCACGCACGGAAGCTCAAAGAAGACGAAGCGCGCGGTTTTCTTTTCCCGTACGATTCGTGGACCAATCGTATCGCGGTGCACCGCTTCGTGGCGGACATCCCGCTCGAGGCGGATCATCCGAGTCGAGCCGCGCTGGAGGAGATCGAGCACCGTTTGCCACTGCTCGCAGACAAGACGAAGCTCATCGTCTGGGGCGCGTGGGATTTTTGTTTTCACGACGCATTCCTGGATCGCTGGCGGGAAATTTATCCCGATGCGGAAGTCTGTCGTCTGCGCGACGCGGGCCACTATATCCTCGAAGACGGCGGCGAGCCGGCGCGCGTAAAAGTCCGTGATTTTCTCCTGAACCCTGAAACCTGATAACTCCAACGCGCGCCATGAAATTCGAACACTTCGCGATCAACGTCCCCGATGCCCGCGCGCACTCCGCGTGGTGGGTTCAAAACCTCGGTCTCACTGTCGCGCGCAAACGCGAAGACGCGCCATACACCCACTTCCTCGCAGACGAGACGGGCCGCGTGATCGTCGAACTTTATTCTAATCCCTCCGCGCCGTGTCCCGATTACGCGAAGCAGCATCAGCTCGTGTTTCACGTGGCGTTCGTCGCGGCGAACACGCACGCAGAACGCGAACGGCTCGAGAAAGCGGGCGCGACTTTCATCATCGAAGAAACTCCCGATGGCTCGTCGCTCGTCATGATGCGCGATCCGTGGGGAGTAGCGTTGCAGTTTTGTCAGCGTCCGAAGCCGTTTTGATGTTCGGAGCGGACCGCAAAAAGACGCGTGAGACGAATCACACGCTACCGAAACTGTAGCGATACCGAGTGGCTACTTTTCGCTCTCGTCGCCGTCGACCGGGCGCTCGAGCTCTTCGCGGCACTCGTTCATGACGCGGAGATACACCTCGCGCAGATCGAAAAGCCGTGAAAGCGCATCCTCCCGGAAGCTGCTCAGGTAACGCGAAAAGGCGGTCACCTTTGGTTCGAGCAAGGCGAGCGAATGATTGATATCGCGAAGTGCTCGTTTGAAAAGGCTGATGGCCAACGCGTAGTCACCGAAGTCGAGGGCCTGAATCGCGAGCATTGCATTCTCGTCGCTGCGATGAAGCGAAGTCTGAAAGTTAAGAGCGAGGGACTGCGGCACCTTTTGAGGGTCGTGCGCGATGCGTTCCCAACCCCGTTTAAGGCTTAGCTGGATGGCTTTGATCGCGATAAAGATCGGATTTTTGTGAAGCGTGTAAGGCTCGGGGTCGAACTCGACGGTCTCGTCGCCATCGCCATCTTCCGATTCGTCGTCGACTTCGGAGTCTTCGCCCAACGTGGTGCCCTCCGAGCTCCAGTCCTCCTTATCCCAGCCCATGAAGTGGGCGACCTCGTCGAGACGGCTCGGGTGATCTTTCAGCTGCTCATAGAAAGCGAGGTAGCGGATGACCACTTCGTCCTGGTGACGGAGATATTGCTCCCAATCGAATTCGTTCCAGGCCAGATCACCACGCTCATCCCACTCGTTTTCAGAGGGGCCGTCAGGGTTGAAGTCGCTCATTCGTGTTAGTGGAAACTGCGGGCGGCACCGTGCTGCCCGGCTTAGGACAACGCAATGCAAAAGCCGATTTCGCGCCAGTTAGGAACAAGGATTTTTGCGGGTTGAGTTGGCTGTGGGCGGACGCGTAGGTTCGCCCTCTACATTTATGACCGACGTCCATCATGAAACGGTCTTCTTCACAGGCCGCGTGCAGGGGGTAGGTTTTCGTTATAGCACGCTGCAAGTGGCCAAGGGCTTCGAGATCACAGGCTTCGTAAAAAACCTCCCCGACGGCAGAGTACAGCTCGAAGCCCAAGGGCGGAGGGAGGAAGTGTGCGCATTCGTGAAGGCGATCGAAGAGTCCATGCACGGCTACATCCGGAAAACGGAGCGAGTGACTCGTGAAAACGCACCCCGATACCTAGGGTTTCAAATTCACTGAAACCGAGGCGCTCGTGGAATAAATTTAAATTCAGCTTCTTACCGAAGCGGCGGGAAATTCCCTTGATTGGAAATTTTTAGTTATATTAGGTCATCAACTCACTAAAGATAATGGCTGCCGCCGATAACATTTACCCGATATTCGACCGCGTGTTGAGCCGACGCGAAAAGGAAGCGCGTCTCACACAGCGCGCCCGAGTCATCTGGTTGTTTGGGCTCTCAGGATCGGGAAAAAGCACGCTCGCGATCACTTTGGAGCGACGCCTCTTTGAGGAGGGTTTTGTTACGCATCTTCTCGACGGCGATAATGTGCGTACGGGGCTAAATCGTGGTCTCGGTTTCACGGACGCGGATCGTTCGGAAAATATCCGCAGAGTCGCGGAAGTGGCGAAACTTTTCGCCCAAGCCGCGGTGATCACGATTTGTTCATTTATCACGCCCACGCGGAGCTTGCGGCTCGCAGCGCGCGAGATTGTCGGTCCCGACGACTGGATAGATGTGTATGTGAAAGCCTCTTTTGAAACTTGCGCCCGACGTGACCCGAAAGGCCTTTACGCAAAAGCGAACACGGGCGGCGTGACGCAATTCACCGGTAAAGATTCCGCCTTCGAAGAACCAGAGCCGGGCGGAGTATCGCTCGTGATCGATACGGAAGCGGAGTCGCCAGAGGCGTCGCTCGCTCGGTTGCACGCGGCGGTGCGTCCTAAAATTTCCATTACATGAGTTCGTACAACCTGACCCATCTCGCGCAATTGGAGCACGAGGCTATTTTCATCATGCGCGAAGTCGCCGCGCAATTCGAACGGCCCGCGTTGCTGTTTTCCGGAGGTAAAGACTCGATCGTGATGGTGCGCCTGGCGCAAAAAGCGTTCGCGCCTTCGAAGATCCCCTTTCCGCTCGTACATATCGACACGGGCCATAATTTTTCCGAGGCGATCGAGTTTCGTGACTGGCTCGCCAAGGATCTCGGTGCGCGACTGATCGTCCGCTACGTGGAAGACTCGATCAAAGCGGGGCGCGCGATCGAAGAGAAGGGGCCGAATCCCTCTCGCAACGGCCTTCAGACGGTAACGCTTCTCGACGCGATCGAGGAACTGAAATTCGACGCCTGCCTCGGGGGCGCGCGTCGGGATGAAGAGAAAGCCCGCGCCAAAGAGCGCTTCTTTTCGCACCGCGACGAATTTGGCCAGTGGGATCCGAAGAATCAGCGGCCTGAACTTTGGAACCTTTTTAATGGCCGCAAAAACCACGACGAACACTTCCGCGTTTTCCCACTCTCCAACTGGACCGAGATGGATGTTTGGCAGTATATCGCCCGCGAAAAAATCCCGCTGCCGCCGCTCTATTTTTCGCACGAGCGCGACATCGTGAATCGCAATGGGACGCTGCTCGCCAACACGTCGTTTATCACCGTGATGCCCGGCGAGAAAGTGGAGAAGCGTATCATTCGTTTCCGCACGGTAGGCGACGCCACCTGCACAGGTGCAGTGGAGTCCACCGCCTCGACTCTGGCAGACATTATTCAAGAAGTAGCGTCCGCCCGGCAAACCGAGCGCGGCACGCGCGCGGACGACAAACGCTCCGAGACAGCCATGGAAGACCGCAAAAAGGCGGGGTATTTCTAAAGCGTCAGTGCTGAATCCGCCGCGAATTTCTCCGAATTTCAAAAATAAAAACTACGCGTCAACGCGTGTCCGTAACTGCATCCATGTCCCATACCGACGCTCACTATCTTTCCATGGACCTGCTCCGCTTCACGACCGCGGGCAGTGTCGACGACGGCAAATCCACACTCATCGGCCGTCTTCTCTACGACTCGAAGGCGATCTTCGAAGACCAGCTCGATGCGATCGAGCGCGCGACCGAGCAACGCGGCGAGGAGCATCTGAATCTCTCGCTCCTCACCGACGGTCTTCGCGCCGAGCGAGAGCAGGGAATCACGATCGATGTCGCGTACCGCTACTTCGCGACGCCGAAGCGCAAGTTTATCATCGCGGATACGCCCGGCCATATCCAGTACACGCGCAATATGGTGACGGGTGCCTCCACGGCTAACCTCGCGATCATCCTCATCGACGCGCGCAAAGGCGTGATCGAGCAGACTTGCCGCCACTCGTTTATCGCCTCGCTGCTCCGCATTCCGCACATCGTCGTGTGCGTGAACAAAATGGACCTCGTGGAATTTAAAGAGGAGGTTTTCAATAACATCGTCTCGCAATATACCGAGTTTGCTTCGCGCCTCGAAGTCGCGGACATCAAGTTCATTCCGATCAGCGCGCTACATGGAGACAACGTCGTCGAAAAGTCGGAGAAGATGCCGTGGTATAAAGGCTCTCCGCTGCTCTATACGCTCGAGACGGTTTATATCGGCAGCGATGCGAACCACATCGATCCGCGGTTTCCGGTCCAGACGGTGATCCGTCCAAACAGCGACGAACATCACGATTTTCGTGGCTTCGCCGGACGCGTGGCAGGCGGCGTTTTCAAAGTGGGCGACGAAGTGCTCGCGCTGCCCTCCGGCTTCACGTCGAAGATTAAGTCTCTCCAGGGCCCCGATGGCGAAACATCGGAGGTGTTTTCGCCGATGTCGGTGGCGATGACGCTCACCGACGAGATCGATATCTCGCGCGGAGGCATGATCGTGAAGCCGAACAATCAACCGCAGATCAACCAGGATGTTGATGCGATGCTCTGCTGGTTTTCACCGACGAAGCTCAATCCAAACGGCAAATACATCCTCCGCCACACCACTCGCGAAGTGAAGTGCGCCATCAAAGCGATCCGCTACAAGATGAATATCAACACGCTTCACAAGGTCGAGGGTGACGCCGAGATCGGCATGAATGACATTGGTCGCGTCCAGATTCGCACGGCGTCGCCGCTGTTCTTCGACGCGTATAAACGGAACCGTAACACCGGCAGTCTCATCCTTGTCGACGAGCACACCAACGCTACTGTCGGGGCTGGGATGATCCTCTGATCGATACTCGAATCAGCCTTTTATCTTTGCCGCGCCTTTCACCGGCCGCGGCATTTTTTTCGCCGGTTAACGTTCGGATTCTGCGAGCGCCACGGTCTGATTGCCAAAAAGGTTAAACTCACGTCGTCTCGACTTCTGAATGAGTGAAACGCTCTCACCGCTGAAAATCTGGCTGGCGGCCACGCGCCCGCGCACCCTGCCCGCCGCCGTGGCGCCAGTTCTCGTCGGATCGGCATTTGCATGGACCGATCATGCATTCGTCTGGTCGGCGGCGCTTGCTTGTCTTGCTTTCGCATTGCTCATCCAGATCGGAACGAATTTTGCGAATGACTACTACGATTTCATCAAGGGCGCGGACACGACTGAGCGCGTGGGCCCGAAGCGCGCGGTGGCGTCGGGCTGGGTGGCGCCGATTGCGATGAGAGCGGCGATGACGGGTGTTTTTATGGCGGCGTTCCTGGTTGGGTTGTCACTACTTAACTACGGCGGCTGGCCGCTCTTGGTGATTGGCGTAGCGAGCATCGTTTGCGGCGTCGCCTACACTGGCGGACCTTATCCTCTCGGATATAACGGACTCGGCGATGTTTTCGTTTTCATCTTTTTCGGACTAGTGGCGGTGTGCGCGACTTACTTCGTGCAAACCGGGAAGGTGACAGCAGATGTTTTTCTCGCATCAACGGGCGTGGGACTGCTGGCGGCGAACATCCTGGTCGTAAATAATTATCGCGACGTGGAAACGGATGCCAAAGCGGGCAAGCGTACGCTGGTGGTTAGGTTCGGGCGACCGATCGCGCGCTTGCAATTTGGCGTGTCGCTCGTCGTCGCCTTCACGATTCCCGTGCATCTCATGATGCGGGGCGGTTATCAGCCTGTAGTATTGCTGCCTCTGGCGATCGCACCGCTTGCCTTTCGACAGGTGCGGTGTCTCGAGTCATCCGAGACACCCGCAGAACTCATCGTGCTTTTGGGCGATGCGGGTAAGCTTCTCGCTCTTTACGCCTTGCTGCTAAGTGCGGGCTTGATCTTGAGCTGAGCGGTTCAGCGAGTTACTCGCCCACGAAACGGCAAAAAAATTCGTCGAAACGTAAGAGACGGTCGATGCGCTGCGCGGGGTCGCCAGAGCGACTCAATTCGTGAGTCGCATAAGGATAGCGTACATACTCAACCGGCCTCTGGAGAACTTTGAGGGCGCGGAAAAGCATCTCACTTTGGGCGGTGCCGGTCCGACGGTCGTTGTCGCCGTGTTCGATGAGAAGTGGCGTCACGATATTCTCGGCGTGGGAGAGCGGTGATTGAGCGTCGAGCAGCCGCCGGATGGACGGCTGCCACGGGTAACCGCCAAAATGATACGGAACTAGCCGCCACGCGCTGCCCTCGCCGAAGAACGTGGCGAGATCGTAGATACCCCGCTGGGCGACTGCCGCCTTGAATCGTTTGTCATGCCCCACGATCCACGCCACGAGGTAGCCGCCGTAGCTGCCGCCGCAGAGAACAAGTCGGTCCTTATCCACCCAAGGTTCGTTACATGCGAGATCCGTGGCGGCGAGTACGTCTGACGAAGGTCCGGGGCCCCAGTCCTGAAAGCCTGCACGTTGAAATTCATAGCCGTAGCCACCGGAGCCGCGCGGATTGCAATAGAGTATTCCGTATCCGCGCGCGGCAAAAAATTGAAACTCGTGCCACATCGTGGCGTCGCCGGGACCCCACATTCCCTGCGGACCGCCGTGGATCGCGACGATGAGTGGATATTTTTCCCCGGGTTCCATGTAGGAAGGTTTGATGAGCCAGGAATCGATCTTGGTGCTGTCGGCACTTTCGAACTGGCGGCGTTGGGGAGAGGCGAGGGACTTGGCGCGCAGCCATTCGCTATTGTGCGAGGTGAGGAGGCGAAACTCCTTCGTGGCGAGATTCACGCGGTGAAGTTCGAACGGATTAGTCGTCCGCGTGAGGACGACAACACCGTATGTAGATCCTATATCGTAGGCGCGGATTCCGTCGGAGATTCCAGTGAGGCGTTCGGGCTTGGCGGCGCCGTTGGAGCGTACTCGGAAAAGCGGATGTCCGCCATTCGTCGGCGCGGTGAAGTAAACGTACTTTCCGTCGACCGACCACTTGGGGCGGGAAGCGCTGCGGTTGAAATTCGTGGTGAGAATTTTAGGCGCGCCGCCCTCGGCGGCGATCACGCCGAGCCGTGTCTGACCATACGACGAAAGCGACAGGTCTTCGGCAAGGAAGGCGATGGCGCGCGCGTCGGGCGACGCGGTTGGTCGCGTGTAAGTGAAGCCCGGAGTGCTGAGGAGTAACCGCGGTGTCGAACCGTCGAGGCCAACGCTCCACAACGCGCGTTCGAGAACGCGGTCCGGGTGAAATGTTCCGGGTGGTTCTGCGCTGAAGATAACGCGCGGTCCGTCGCTTGGGTTGACCCATTCAGAACCCTCAGCGCTGACGAACCCAGGTGTGAGCAACTGAGCGGACGCATTTTTTTCGGCGCGAGCGACGTAGAGGTGGATGAACCGCTCTTCGGATTCCAAGTCGCTGTCGCCGATGAATTCGAGACGGGTAAATACGCGCGGATTGCCGGCCGCTTCGTGGCGCGCGAGCCAGCGGCGCTCGGCATGGACCGCATTGGGAGGGGAGGCGAACGGCTCTTTTTTATCCGCGACAGACAAGGACGTATCGGATGTTTTGCGACTGGGTCTTTCTCCGGGCCAGTCCATCGGCGGTCGGTTGTTGGGCAGCGCCGCGAGTTCCTTTCGGACTTCGGCGAGGGAAAGCGCGGATGTGAAGAGAAGCTGCGTGCCGTCCGGCGACCAACGCGGGTGAGTGGCGCCTGTCGGGATTTGGGTGACGCGGAAAGCTTCGGCATCAGGCGTCAACGCAAGCACCCAAATCTGCGGGCCATCTTGGTCGCTGCGGACGAAAGCGATACGGTCGCCGCCAGGATGCCAGACGGGAAACGCCGAGCTGTTTTCGCCGTGGGTTAACGCCCGTGCGCCGCCAACGCCGTCGAGAGAGACCATCCACAGTTGGGTGCGGTAAGTGTATTCGCCTGGTCGGCCGGATTTTTCCTCGATGCTTTTGACGGCGTAAACCACTCGGCTGCCCTCGGGCGACAGTACCGGAGATGCGAGCTGTTTAAGTTTCAGCAGGTCCCCCGCGCTAATGAGGCTGTCGGGCGTCGGAGCGGAAAGCGCGCTGGAGAGTAGGCATACGAGCAAAATGGGGAAGAGCGCGCGGAGCGGACGAATCATGGGGATTGGCATTCAGCGGAGGCGGGGCATGGTTTCGGAAACTTTTCCGATGACGGCGAACCGATTCTACAACGACTTCGACATCCAGACACTCGATGGCGCGCGCAAGACCGATTACCGCAGTGGGTTTCAGATCGATCGGGACCGGCTGATCCATTCGAGCGCGTTTAGAAAGCTGCAGTCAAAGACGCAGGTTTTTCTTTCCGGGGAGTACGATTTTTATCGGACACGACTGACCCACTCGATGGAAGTCGCGCAGATCGGTCGCTCCATTTGTCACTATCTGCGTTCGCGCGGTGGTCCGCTGGCAGAGGACTTTTTCATCGATGGCGATTTGGTCGAGGCGGTATGTCTCGCGCACGACCTCGGACATCCTCCGTTCGGACATTCGGGCGAGCGGACTTTGCAGGAGCTTATGAAAGCGCATGGTGGCTTTGAAGGGAACGCGCAGACGCTTCATCTGCTGACGGAAACGATTTATCAAAACGAGACGTCGGTGCGTGGCATGCAACCGACGCGGGCGCTGCTCGATGGCGTGCTCAAATACAAAAAGCTCTACCGCGAATATCCGACTACCCCGCAGAAGCATTTTATCTACGATCCGCAGGTGCGTTACCGCGATTTCGTTTTCGACGGAGCGGAGATACCGTCGGCTCTGCACGAGAAGAAAGCCCTCAATAAATTTAAGTCGATCGAGTGCCAGATCATGGATTGGGCGGACGATGCGGCCTACTCGCTTAACGATGTCGTGGATGGCGTGAAAGCGGGGTTTCTCACGATCGATCGAATCGAAACATGGGCTGCGACCGAAGGCATCGATGCGGAGCAAGAGCGATATCTGGAGGCGCTGGTGGCGGCGATTCGCGGCGACAGGCTTGAGTCGGTGTTCGCAGCAAAGATCGGGGCGTTCATCGGAGCGTGCCGTTTGCGCGAGCAAGAGAACTTCATGTCGGCGAAAACAAACCGCTATCGTTTCGAACTCGCGATCGCCCCGGAAGCGGAACGAGAAGCGAAATTTTTTAAGCGGATGGCCAACGACATCATTTTCGAGAGCCCGCAACTTCAGCAAATCGAGCATAAGGCGCGGCGCGTGTTGTTTAATCTTTGGGAAGCGGCGTGGGAAAACTATGTCGAGCGCGGCGAGCGTGTGATCAATATCCTGCCACCACGCGTTGGAAAACTCATCGAAGTGGAGCCGACGCCCGAGGGAAAAACGCGTCGCATCTGCGACTGGCTCGCCGGCTTGACGGACGGGACGATCGTGCGGACCTATCGGCGGTTGTTCGATCCGGAATTTGGCAGCATCAGGGATCTGAGCTGAGGCGATTTGTCAGATGTCTCGCTCGGATCACTTTGGTTGCACTTCGAGGACGACAGCGGTGTTGAGGTTTTCGGCCAGATAGCGGTGGGTGACCGTGCCGTAACCGTCGACACCCCACTCGGTGCCGTAGGAATTTTTGAACGTGAAAACCGCGTCCTCGATTGCGCCTCGTTCCGATTTGTAACCGACTAGTGTAACCGCGTGGCCGTAATCCTTGATCGGCACTTGACGGTCGAGGTAGCCGGACTGCGGAGATACAAAGTCGGGCCAGAAAAGGCCGATCGCTACAGGGACGCCGGCGTTGAGCGCATGGATGATGTTAGTGATGATGGCTTCAGAATCCCGTCCGGGAATCGTGTGGATCGCGACCCGACGCGTAGAGCGCGCTTCTTGAATGATACTCTCATCCGGTTCGATGTCGTCGGGATCGGCCCAGACTCGGTTGGGCATGCGCGCTCGCGACGCCACGCCATACGTGCGTAAAGCGGTGACGACCTCACTGAGGAGAAATCCCTCGTCCTGGTTTTCTAAATTATCAGGAATTTTATCTTTGGACGTCAGCTGCTCGGGAATAGGGCGGGGTTTGCGGTTCAGAATCTTGTAAGTGGCCCAGAGGAGATATTCTTCGGATAGGCGTTCGGACTTACCGGTCATCTCCGCGAATTGGAATTCGAGTGAGCTAACAATGGCGAAAACCGCGCAGCTAGGACGCATGCCCTGATTTTTTATCCACAGACCGAGCTCGCGATAGCGTGGCCGAAGATCGACACGCTCTTTGAGCTCGGCCGGCTGCCCCAATCGTTGCAGCAGTTGGTCGACGGTCGTTTCACGTTTCTCTAAAGAGGCGGATTCGGGAGAGAGGCGGGAGGCGAGCGCCTTTTTCTGGGCTTCGAGCTGGAGCTTGCGCTTTTGTTCGCCAGCGATGGCCGCGGCTTTTTGTTTCTCGGCTTCGGCCGCGGCGGCATCGGGGTTGTAGCCGAAGCGTTGCTGAAGCTCTGGAGAGAGGTCACCGAGGCGGACCGAAGCGATTCCTCCCTCGTGCTGGATCATCGCGGTTTGTGCGGAGACGGCGCGGACGCGGACCTGCGTGTAGGTGACCTTGCCGGCAGTGAGCGAGTCGAGGGTACTGCCGGCCACGAGTTTCGCGGTTCCGTTGATTGTATCGGATCCGTGGGCACGCGGAGAAACCGTAAGCACAAACGCCGTTAACGTGGCGAGCAGGACGAGACGGCGGGGCAGAGGGGAAATCGTCATGGACTCGGTGCTGAGATTGCCCGGTTTGGGCACGTAGGCGCAAGCCGCTGGGTTGTTAATGGCGGATGAAACTTAGGTGCCCGTGTCATCTCCATTTGCCAGACGCAGGCCGACGTAGGCGTGACGAAGCCGAGGACAGTGCCCTCCGGTAAACGGTGGCAGCGCGCGTGATGCACCCGTGAGGGGAGCATGAAAAAGGCGAGCCAAGGCTCGCCTTTGAAAAAACGTGGGATCGAGGCCCGCTGTTTCGCTTTGTACTTACTTGCCGAGGCTCTTGCGCAGGTCGTCAAGCTGTCCGGCGCTGCCGAGGAGGACGTTGCGGCTGGCGATGAACTTTGCGTATTCGACGATGAAAATCTTGCCGGGTGGTCGGAAGTCGAACTCGGCGGGCTTGTCGCGGAAGAACTCGCGGTGAACGCGGGTCCACACGAGGCGGCCGTCGGTATCGATGTTGATCTTGGTGACGCCCAGTTTCGCTGCGGGAAGATACTCGGCCGGATCGACACCGACAGAATCCTTGATGGTGCCACCGGCGGCGTTGATGCGGGCGACTTCATCTTGAGGGACGGAAGACGAACCGTGCATGACGAGCGGGAAGCCAGGAACGCGCTTCTTGATTTCGGTGAGGACGTCGAAGTGGAGCGATTGCTTGCCTTTGAATTTAAAGGCGCCGTGCGATGTGCCAATGGCGCAGGCGAGAGAGTCGCAACCGGTGAGTTTGATGAACTCTTCTGCTTCGGCGGGATTGGTCAGCGTGGCGTGGCCGTCTTCGACTTTGATGTCTTCTTCGACGCCGCCTAGCATGCCGAGCTCGGCTTCGACGGAGAGTCCTTTGGCGTGCGCCTTTTCAACGACGCGTTTGGTGATCTCGACGTTTTTCTCGAACGGATCGTGCGAGGCATCGATCATCACCGAGCTGAAAAAACCGGAGTCGATGCAATCGTAGCAGGTGGCTTCGTCGCCATGGTCGAGGTGGACGGCATAAATCGCCTCCGGAAAAATCTCACCGGCGGCGCGGATGATGGCCTCGAGCATGCGCTTGTCGGTGTAGCTGCGCGCGCCTTTCGAGATTTGGATGATGAACGGAGCTTTGGAGTCGATGGCCCCTTTGAAAAGACCCATCGCCTGCTCGGCATTATTGATGTTGTAAGCGCCGATGGCGTATTTGCCGTAAGCGTGTTTGAAGAGCTGCGCAGTGGTAACGATCATAGGCGAGTGTGGTTGCGAAGGCGCAACGTAGCGACCGCGCGGGAGCGCGGACAAGGGTTATTTCGCGGACACGTGGCGGCGAACGATCGGTTGATCCGACGCGGCGGCGCGGTGAAAGAGACCTTAGCGGTTTTGCTCGTACGAATCGTGCCAGCGGTGGAGGGCGAGCCATTGCAGGCCGATGACTACCGAAACGAAGAGAAATCCCAGCGCGCAACCGGTGAGCGCTGTCGCATAGAGCTCCGGCATTTGAAAACGAGAGGAGGTCAGAACGATCTGAAATCCGAGACCGCCAACGCCGCCTTCGGCATTACCGGCCGTGTAGTCACCGACGATGGCACCGATCGGAGCGAGCGTCGCGGCAATGCGCAGGCCTGTGAAAAAATAGGGCTGCGCCGCCGGAATGCGCAGACGGCGAAACTCGTCCAAACGCGAAGCGCGTGAAAGACGGAAAAAATCGAGGAGCTGCTGGTCCACGGAGAGAAGTCCCTGCGCGGTATTTACCACGAGCGGGAAAAAGCAGATCGAAAACGTGATAATGGAGACGCGCAGAATACTCTCCTCGATCACGAGAACGAGGATCGGCGCGAAAACGATCACGGGCGTCATCTGCAGAACCATCAGCCACGGATAGAGCGATGCGCGAATGAGCCGCGAACATGCGAGCACGACCGCGAGTCCATAGCCGACGATGATCGCTCCGAGCAGGCCGGCAGCCGCGCCACCGGCAGTTGTAAGTGCGCTTGGAGCGAGGATGGAGCGACTTTCGACAAAGGCGTCGGCAACCTGGCCGGGCGAGGGCACCAGATATTGTTTCTCCAGAGGCAACGATGCATGGACACAGTGCCAGAGGGCGACGAGCAACAAACCAGCGAGCAGTGGAGCTAGAAGCGTGAGTGAACGTGAGCGCATATCAGGCGGCTATATTTTCGACCGCGCGAAGCGCACGCGTGATGTCGGCGACCAGACCGAGGTATTCGGTCGTCTGGCGTGTCCCCGCAGTGCGGGGAAACGGCAAATCGATGCGGTGCTCGGAGTGAATGCGGCCGGGATTGGCGGCGAGAACGGCGATGCGATTGGAAAGAAAAACAGCCTCCGCGACCGAGTGGGTGACGAAAAACGCGGTCCACGTTTCGCGTGCTCGGATGGCAAGGAGTTCTTCGTTGAGATGCTGGCGCGTCATCTCATCGAGCGCCCCGAAGGGCTCGTCGAGTAACAGCAGGTCGGGGGAAAGCGTGAGCGCCCGAGCGAGCGAAACGCGCATTTTTTGTCCGCCGGAAAGTTCGCGCGGGTAGGCGCGAGCTTTTTCGGCGAGCCGTACGAGCGCGATCGCGCGATCGCGCAACTCGGCTCGGCGCGATGATGGCAGTCGGCGGAGGGAAAGCGGGAGCTCGATGTTTTTGGATACATCAAGCCACGGAAGCAGCGCGCAGTCTTGGAAAACGAAGGCGAGTTCTTCTCTGCTCCGCCCGGGAGGCTGGCCGAAAATCTCGATCTTGCCGGCTGAAAGCGGTGCGAGGCCGGCGAGCAGACGAAGCAGCGTGGATTTGCCGCAGCCGCTCGGTCCGATGAGGCTGACGAAATCGCCGCGCGCGGCGGTCAACGAAAGATCGTGGAGGACGAGCGGGCCATCGCCGTAGCGTTTGCTGACGGAGCGGCAATCGACGACAGGAGTGGACGATGACATCGGTCACTAGCTCTTACGAGCGCGCCAGCCGTGGCCAGCGCTTTGTTGGGGCAGGCCGGATGATCGCCGGCTCTGAGGGATCAATACGGTCCCATCTTACGGACAGAACGGTACGACTTGGCGGATATAGGTTGGGTTAAAAGCCCCCTTGCCACCGCCGAGGGCGATCGCAAAAGTTCGCCCCTTCATGAGCACCAGCAACGCCGTCAAAATCTACGACACGACCCTTCGCGATGGAACACAGGGCGAAGGCATTAGCTTTTCGGTGACGGACAAATTGTTGATTGCCGAGCGGCTCGATCAGTTCGGCGTGGATTATATCGAGGGCGGCTTCCCCGGCTCGAACCCGCGCGACATCACGTTTTTCCAAGAGGCGAAAAGCTTGAAGCTGAAGCACGCGAAGTTGGCGGCGTTTGGATCGACGCGCAGGGCGGGGGGCAAAGCCCATGAAGATCCCCAGCTCAAGCTTCTGGTCGACAGCGGCATGCCGGTGACGACCATCGTAGGCAAAACCTGGACACTGCATGTGACCGAAATTATCCGTACGACGCTCGAGGAAAATCTCGCGATGATCGAGGACTCGGCGGCGTATTTAGTTTCTCAAGGTCGCGAGGTGATTCACGACGCGGAGCATTTTTTCGACGGCTACAAAGAGAATCCCGATTATGCGCTGCGAACGCTGGCAGCGGCGCTCAAAGGCGGGGCGAGTAACTTGACGCTTTGCGACACGAACGGCGGCACATTGGTGGACGAGTTCAAAGACATCGTCGCGCGCGTGGTGAAGGAATTCGGCGCGGAAAAAGTCGGCGTGCACTGCCACAACGACAGTGGACTCGGGGTGGCTCTCTCGCTCGCCGGCGTCGGAGCGGGTGCATCGCTCGTACAAGGAACGGTCAATGGCTATGGAGAACGCACCGGCAATGCGGATCTCGTCACGATTATCCCGAGTTTATTTTTGAAAATGGGTAAGACGGCGTCCTGCGCGAAGCACTTAGGGCAGCTTCGAGAGTTGTCGCTGTATTTCGATGAGTTGGCCAACCTGCGGCCGAACACAAAGGCGCCGTACGTGGGGCTTTCGGCCTTTGCGCATAAAGGCGGCCTGCACGCCAACGCCGCGCAAAAAGTAAAGCGCAGCTACGAGCATATCGAACCGGAGCTTGTGGGAAATCGCACCCGCGTCTTGGTATCCGATATGGCTGGACGGAGCAGTATCGCGATGAAGGCGAAAGAACTCGGCTTCGAGCTCGACGAGAAATCGCCATCGATGAAAGGGCTGATCGACGAGTTGAAGGACTTGGAGTTTCGGGGGTACGAGTTCGAAGCGGCGGACGCGTCGCTCAAGCTGCTCCTCTCGAAGTGGGCCGGCGGGCGGAAGTCGTTTTTTGAAGTCGAAGGTTATCGTGTGATCATCGAGCGCAAAGGCACGGATCTGTTAGCCGAAGCGACGGTGAAGTTAAAAGTGAACGGTCAATCGTATCACACGGTTTCAGAGTGCACCGGGCCGATCGGGGCGCTGGACAAGGCCCTGCGCCTCGCGCTCGAGCCGGTTTATCCGCAGTTGAAGACAACGGTGCTGAAAGATTTCAAAGTACGCATCCTCGATAGCAAAGCCGGCAGCAATGCGCGCACGCGTGTGTTAATCGAGACCGGCGATGAGCACGCGATTTGGGGGACGGTGGGTGTGAGCGACAACGTCGTCGATGCGAGCTGGGAGGCGATTCGTGACGCTGTGGAGTACAAGCTGAGCCAAAACTGAGCTCGGTTTTTTCGCAGGACTCGATGCGTTTAAGCGAATCGCTTTAGAGCAATGGCGCGAACAGACGGCTGAGGTCTTCGACGAGTCCTGATAGGATGCGCAGGCGGCGTTTACCCTCGGGTTTGGGTTCGCGGCAATGTTCTAGCAGTTCGTCAGCCCACGCACGCATCGCGAGCACGTCGTTTTCGGAGTAGAGGATCACGCCAATCTCGAAATTAACGAACAGGCTGCGCAGGTCGAAATTTGCGGAGCCGACAAGGCCGATGCGGTGATCGACCATCACGGCTTTGGCGTGAAGCATCCCCGGACTGTACAGCAGCACGCGGGCGCCGGCTTTACGCAGCTCGCGTGTGTAATGACGACGCGCAAAGTCGGTGATTGGGTGATTGGACCGTGCGGGCAAGATGAGGGTGACTTCAGTGCCGGACCGCGCCTTTACCATGAGCGAACGCCAGAGGACTTCGTCGGGAATGAAATAGGGCGTGACGATCAGGATGTTCGTGCGCGCTTCTTGAATCATCGAGATGATGCCTTCGTAAAGCGGATCGCCTTTCACGTCGGGACCGCTCGCGACGATCTGCATGGCGCTGTCGCCCTCGGAGCGGATTGCCTCCGGTAAGAGCTCCTCGTGAAGTTTATTAATCGATTGCCCACTCGCGAAACTCCAGTCGGCGAGAAACACCTCGTTGAGCAAAGCCGCGCCAGGGCCGCGTATCACCACGCCGAAATCCCGGAAACGTTTCCGGTAGGAAACTGGTCCCATGTAATCGCGCGCGAGATTGTGGCCGCCGATGATCGCGATGTGTTGGTCGAAGACGGCGATTTTTCGGTGGTTGCGAAGATTGGCGGAATGGCGAGTCGAGAGCGGCACCACCGGCATGAAACGTTGCACTTCGCCACCGGCGTCGCGGAGCGGTTTAACGAAACCTCGACTGGAGAAAAGGCATCCGACCGCATCGAGTAACAAGCGCACTTTGATGCCCTCACGAGCGCGCTGAGCCAGGAGCTTCACGATACGCCGGCCCGTTTCGTCGCGTCCCAAAATGAATGTGGTGATGTGAATCGAGTGACGAGCGGAGAGAATCTGTTCTTCGATGCACTTGAAGGCATCTTCGCCGGTGACGAGGAGCTTCACCGAATTGCCGCCGACGGACGGGCTCGCGCCAGCGGCGTTGACAGCCTGTGCGGTGGGTAGGATCTGGGTAGCGGCGTCGAGCGTTTTGAGCCCTTCTAGCTGTGGCAGCAGCCGGGATTTGCGTTCGACAAGGCGGCGAAACTTCCGACCGCCAAACATCAAATACAGGGGCACGCCAACGTAGGGAACGAGCAGGATGATCAGCATCCAAGCAAGGGTGTTTCCGGGCTGTCGTTTCTCAGCGAGAAGGCGGGCGACGAAAAAAAATGCCAGAAGGAAGCTTGCGACCGTCAGGAGGTGAGGGATGACGGGATGGGAAAAAATATGCCGGAAAAACTCCATTCGCGGTCGTGGAGAGTGCGGGTGTGCCAAAGTTTGCGCAAGCTGCACGAGAACCTGAAAAAAACCTTGAACTCACTGCGGTGACTCGCGAGTTTCCGCGTCCCTTTATTGGTAGGTTACTCAAGTGGCCAACGAGGGGAGACTGTAAATCTCCTGGCTTACGCCTTCTCTGGTTCGA
>WUUC01046549.1_pt1 | contig 21682 bp, 18 predicted proteins | sample 6278441 | NCBI WGS metagenome assembly WUUC01 (sample SAMN13675441, study PRJNA597444) | soil metagenome | isolation source: soil | place: USA: Washington | collected 2017-10
AGCCCTTGCCATAGGGGCTGTTGCTACGGTTCACTACAAAGCTCAAGCCAGAAACGGTGGTTGACGCCGAGTCACCGGTGCCGACCGCTCGTACTGTGAGTGAATATGGATAGGCACCGGTCGCATGATTGGCGGCGTCCCATCCCAGGACCAACTGGCGCGGCCCACTGCCCCAGGCAGAATAGACAGCGGTCTTCCGGATGGTGTCCCGTACCGTGAGGACCGCAGTGACATGGTTGAGGGTAGGTCCAGCGAGTGCCGGCTTGACCTCTGCCATGACAAGTGGGAATGGCGCTACTGTATTGGTGGCATGCACCAAGGTCAGGTTGCGGGCGCGCTGGAGGGTGGTGACTGATGGTGTGGACAGGAACAGCAAGCCGTCGCCGCATGACCAGGAACCAAGGGCAGCACCGGTAGTGAGACAGTGAGTCCGGTTGAAAACCGAATCAGCCTGGCGTGGTTGGGTTACCGTAGGTGGCGATACGCCCTGCACAGTGATGTTACGCCAGCCGCTGTCACCATCGAACCCCTGAGCCCTGAGGGAGATGGTGCCAGTGCCACTGGATCCGGTGGAGAAATCGACACCGACATTGACGGCGTCGTAGCCCGCCAACGTAAAGGTTGGTGTATCGACGTAACAACCGGTTACCGAGCCGGCATAATCACAAACCAGTTCCACCTCAGTTGTGACCGCGCGAGTGCTGGTGACAGTGAAAATTACGTACGAACCACTGTTCGGGGCAACGGCCACTGCTGTGCCACCCCTTGGTGTTACTTCGATACTACCCGGAGCTCTCAGGGGAGGATCCTGACCGAGGAGCGAAGTAAAAGGCATAACCGCTATAAGGAGCACTGCTTTGATGCAGTTATTCACCGGGGCCGCCTCGAATGGTCAATGTTGGGTTGCAGTCATAGCCCCACTACTGAGGCGTAGTGAACAAACTTGGCGCGAACGCATCGAATGACTCTTGCGATCCATCACAGAACTGCAAACCCGCATGCAGCAAGGACATCTCAAAAACCTTTAGCGCAGATACATTTACGCAAGTGCGGAACGATAGGCCTACCTTAGCCGATAGCTTACCAGGTTCGGCACGCCATCCCCGTCACGCTCCACTCCCCACATTTGATTACTCGTTGCTGCAAACATTCTAACATTTTCAGGCAATAAGACCGTGGCCACTGAGTGCCCCGCATCACTAAAACGAGTCCACTCGCGGGTAACTCCGTTGGAGTGGGAGGCTAGCCAGAATGTACCATCGGAAGACACTAAGACTTGTGTCACAGGCGGATAAGTACTTGGGAGCTTCATCTTGCGTATCAGCGCGGCGATGGGCGCTGGAGCTGAGGCCGCATGCTCACCCAGGATGCTATCCGCCATTTTGGAAGAGATCGCGATTGGGCGAAACGGCACCAGGCTTGAAAACACCGTGTCACCCCTAGCTCTAACAAGAGTGACGCGATAAGCTGAATCTCCAGGCCGATCAAAGCTAACAGTTGCGACCATTGTTCCGTTGCCGCTGACCTCTGCAAATTGTCGCGTGCAATGGTAAATCGTTGCTGTAACGATACCAGCAGAACTACTATCCGACATCTCGCATTCGGGACTCGGGTCAAGGCGGCCAATTACATAGGGCCTAGCACCTGATCGCGGCAACACGTAGAATGTCGTGCCATCCCCCCGCCCCGCAACTTGGCGAGCCCTAAGGATCAGGGTATCCCCCTGGCCCAACGCACTAAGGCGAACGGCAGTCCCGATAATGGTAGCGGGAACGGAAGCAGTATTTATCAAGCGAAGGGTCGGGGAAAGTAAAGTTGCGCGCCGTAATAGTGGGTCATCAATCCAGAATCCGCCTTCATGGGTGCCTACCCGGCCGATTGTGGCGAATTCTCCAGGACCACTTCCGGCTCTTCCAAACTTCGCCAGTTGCTTGCCAGTGGAACTGAAGAGTAGAACCATTCGATCCCCAGGCTGGGTTGCCAGTATGCGCCCAGCGACATCTACTGTCATGGCACCAAACTCGGTAAACTCACCAACCGTACGAAAAACCAACTCAGGCTGCATTCGCCGCAGCTGCCCGCTAGCGGGGGATGCAATTGAAAGTGACAAAGTTACGGCCAGTAACTTCCGCTGCCAAAGAACGGGCACCAGTGATTCTCCTTGTTTTCTCGCGACGACCTGGGCAGATGCTACTTGCAAGATGCTGCTGTCATGACGTTCCGTTACCTTTTGGACTAACCTCCACCTCACAATAGCAGACGGACACCTTTAGTACACAATACCCGCTCTCGTACCAACCACATCTCACTGCAAGAACAACAAAGCGGGGGTCAACCTAGGAGGATCGACCACCGCTTTACTCTAGTCCAGTTAGGGAAGCTGGGACCAGCAGTTCAAAGTTACGCCACCCGAAGGATTATCGACGCAGATTGGTATGACACTACTGCCGGGGCAGACGTCACTGCAGTCAAATGGCTCCGTACAATTCTGTTGATTGATCGCCCCACAAATGTACCATTCCGCTTGTGCCTGATCTGCTCGGAGCAAAGACGTACTGCCAACGAGAGTAACGGCAAGTGCAACAATACTTGAACGCGCAATCATAAGGCCTTCCTCGGTGTGAGAGTACACTGTGATACCTCGGGTACAACGCCTCGCCTGCCATTGGAGGTTGAAGCGGACGGCTATTGCGATGACATCCCCTTATCCTTCACCAGGCGCTCTATTTGAGCGACTGTGGGGGTGCCTGGAAATGTCCAACCGTTCACGATGACCATCGGGGTTCCTCTGATATCAAGTGCTACAGCGTCCAATGAATCACCCCTAAGACGTTCCAACGTTTTATCCGATTCGAGGCAAGTCCAGAATTGTGCCAGATCCATCACGCCTAGGTGTTTTGCGACGAGTATCCACTGCATAGTTGGTATCGAATCCTGATGGGCAAACAAGTGATCGTGGAAGTCGTGGAACATTCCTTGTGCACTTGCGCATAAGGCAGCTGTGGCAGCGTTTTTAGCATAGGGATGGATTCTGTTGAGCGGAAAATTTCTAAAAATATAGGTAATGTCGGTGTGCCGGCTCAACAGTGTATCCATTGTGCTCGCAAATCGCTTGCAATACGGACACTGGAAGTCGGAAAATTCAATGATGGTTATCGCCCCACTGGAGGCGCCCAATCGCTGGTCGCCGCTGACGTATTCAGGCCAGTCCTCCACAAACTCTAGTTCGCCAGTTAGGGGCGTTGTTGGTTGGGGGGAGAATTCACGGCGGACGACCATTCCTGTGACCGTTAACGCACAAAGAACCAGAATGGCCGTTGACGCATGCTCAAACCAACCTTTCGCTTTCATCAGGCCACGACCTCTGAGATATGAGAACGTAAGTCGCCATTAGCGGTCTATGCTTCGAACCACACATTCCGTCTGGCCACAGAGTGAGAGGAATTGATACTTATTAGTGATCGACCGATTCACAGGTTGCGGCTTCCAGCAACCAGTAGCAGACCCCACATCGCGACCTATATCCACCTCGTGCCAGCTGCGGAAGCATCAGGTACCTGGTTTCTTTCAAAGCTGGGTGATCATTGCTTGGCCGCCTCCAAGACCAATTTCTCGCAATTAGAGTCAAGGGGCAAGCACGATGCTGCACCAGCCGTGACCCAGCGACTATGGCAATTCTATGGTGGCCTTTGGTGATGGCTTCGCGTTAGAACGTTCTGGTAGATCTGGCGCCATTTCCCGCCAGTCTTGGTGTCGTTTCCCATGTTTTCCCATACGCTTCCGAATTAGGCCAGCGTGATGCCCCACTGTGCTGGTCGTGACGCCAAGCAGTGCGGCGATGTCCTTATAGCTGAGCCCAGAAATCAAGAGGCGGAGTACTTCAAGTGTCTTGGATCCCATTGCTCCAGTTTCGCAGCCCTCCGTCTCACGCAACAAAAGAATTGGATCGTGAAACCACCGTTCCCCGTCCAGTACAGCCGAGACCGCCTTTGGCAGATGCTCCACCGATGAGAACTTCGACACGAAACCATGTGCTCCAGCCTTCAACACCTGGCGGCATACGTCGGTGCTCTCGTAGGCTGTCAGCACGATTATTTGCAGCCCAGGGCGCCGCTTCAGGTATGGACGAATTCGGCCTAGCGACGAATCTGTCCCGAAAAGTAGGTCCAGCAGTAGAATGTCGAATGGCAACTCGCTGGCGACCACCGCATCGAGTTCACGCAGCGATATAACGGCGGGGAGTACCTCGAACCCCGGACCCAAGATCCTCTCGATCGCTATGTGCAGCAGTGCATGGTCATCCGCAAAGAGCACCCGAATCGGAGCTGGCATCTTCAAAACTCCCTGGACCAAGTCATGAAAGGCCTTCTCAAGCAAGCCCTGCAATTGGTAGGCGCTACACCACGACTGCGGCGTGGCAAGGCACACGAGTTCGCAGCAATGGTTACCGGTGACACAGAACTGCGGCACGGCAACTGACTAATGGGATGCAGGTAATATCGCTAAAGGTGCCGCTCGGGAGAACTAGGAGAAGTGCTAGTTAAGAGGGGACCTGGCACCCCTGCCCGGTGGCTGACTGTGATGACCTACCGCCAAGGCAATTTCGGCACTTTCCTGACCCCTACCACCCTGGGTCGTCCCCGCGGTAAGCAGCTGTGGCCAGGTTTGTGGCCATCTGCAGAATCTCCGCCGAGTGGCTTCGACTAAAGCAAGTGCCGTGAGACTCGGCCCATCGCAGCGCCACAACTACTGACTCAACGCCTCACGTATCTCTTCTGGCAAGACAAATAGCCCCGACTCGCCATTGCGCCTGACACGCGGCCGGAATGCCAGCACCCGTGGCGACATTGCCTGAGTTGTGGCAACGTAGAACAGGCTGTCATCGGCAAACCAGTTGGCGAGCGCCAGGACAGTGTCACGACTTTCAAAGGCCAGGTTCATCGCAACAGTACCGTTGTACCGGACCAGGAGCATGACACCGAGCGGTGCGGCGTCATCAGTGCCTTGAAGTGGGATCATCCGTGAGAGTACATACTCGGCGCTGCAGGCAGGACGCACCGGCAGTCGATTCCATCGGAATGCCGACGACGGCGCTGGTGTTTCTCCCTGTGCGGTGAGCTGAATACCGGCCACACTGGCCCGGATCGCCCACGCCGCCTTTCCGTCCGACCCAACGCCAAGCAACTCGGCCGGACCATTGTTCTCGATGACCACGGTGCTGCCATTCCGGTGAGTACAGGCACCGAAGAAATGCCTGGCCTCCGGCACCTTTTCGCGGCGAGCCCTGGAGAGTTTGAAGGGTACCGGTTGGATCTGCCCCGACCGGAGATCGACAAAAGCGAACAGCGGATGGAGTGAGTCCAGGTGACTGGCTACTGCCAGCGTCACGAAAAGCGTCGAATCATCAACGACTTGCAGCATATGGACGCCCTCGGTGCCGTCATTGACGAGGCCGGCTACTTCGAGGGAACGAGCGACGGTATCGGCTGGACCGACAAAGCGGAGGAGACCACTGCGCACGTTGGCGAAGACCACAGTGTCGGCATAGATGCCGGCACCGGCGATCGTCCGGGTTTCGTGGGGACCATCACCACAGCGCCCGAAGGTGCGTTCAAGGTTTCCTGAAGCAAGGCCGATCACGGCAAACTGGCAGTCGGTGTGGGACCGCAGCAGCAGCTTGCCGCTCTGACTCGTGCCGCTGGGGCCGTGATACGTGAAGGAGGCAGATAATTGGCCGACGCCGTAGCTGCGCGCGTACTCCAGCACGAAATCGTCGATCTCAGGAGCGACAATCAGGGGTGCCGGTTCATCGGCAAGTTGATAGCCGTCGAACCTGGCTTCTCCGGAGCAAGCAGTGAGGCCAGCCAACATCAGTAGTGAGCGGCGACTATGCCGGAATCTCATGGTTGGGTCAGGTATAGGGTCAATGCAGCGCCCCTACCGTGAATCCACCAAGTCCGTGCCATGAAGTCATCCCAGAAGGGGGGTTGCGCATGGCGCTTCTACTCGGCTTCACGCCTGACAGAGCGGGATAATAGAGCGTGAACACCGGGTCACTCTTCTCCCAACAGCCATCCACTTGGTGCCTGAGTGATGAGCCCCCACTCGGTGAGTCCGCCGAGCGTAACATGGCCGGGGTAGTCGCCCAGATAGCAGGCGATAGCTGCTGCGACAGATGCGACTGCCCAGAGAATCGCACGGGCTCGGCGCGGGAATTCGCCGGGCAGTTTGTTGGCCGTCGACCTGAGCTGTAGAGCGGCAACAATTGCAACGGCGGCGGCAAGCAGACCGGCGATCGCTACGACGGTGCCGATCCCAGTGGCAATGCCCACGATAACAAGAGTGAGGGCAGCCAGGCCGTAAACAAGCGGCACCGACAGCATGTACCGGTTCCAGACACTGTTCTCCAACCTGGCTGCACGTGGGAGAGTGCTCTCCCCTGGACTCAACGACATACGATCACGATTCACTCCTGGTGGTTGACGCTATGAGTTCTGGCGGTTTCCGAGGCTTCTGCTACGCCGAGCAGGTTGAGGATCTTGAGTCCGTCAGCAGTCACGAGCCGAGCGCGTTTCACGCACATTTGGGCTTCTGTTTTAACGGGTCGCAAAGCCGGAATAGATACGGATGACTGGAGCCGGGTCCTGAGATAGCACCAAGAATGCACTTCCGCATGCCACAATTGATGCCGTGCCCGCTGGCACATTGTGTGATGTCTCATATTTGCCAGTGAGGCGGTCGTATACATCAATGAACTGCCGTTCGGGTGAAGAATGTCCGCCGAACAGAAAATATGCATGCCTAGCATCGAGGGCAGCACTATAGCTTCCTTTAGCCGCCTGGGGATCGATGCGGGTTGCTGTGTATTGCTTCTTGTCGCCTATTTTCAGCGTGACGACCTCGGGAAAGGGAAGCGTCTCGACTCCAGGAAAACGCCTGATTTCCCCCGCGGGACTGACAAGTTCAAACCCACTGCTATACAGGAAACCAATCACTGATCCACCATCATCCGCCTGCCCGACCACTGTCTGGCGACTGATAGGGGGGATTCGCAATTGTGCAGGAGTCAGTGGCAGCGATCGCATCTGCCGACCGGCAGTGTCCAGAACGATTGCGAAATTGTCCCCCGAGGCTCCAACCAGCAGGTACTGTCCATTATTCAGGGGAAGCATCTGATGATACTGCGATGCTACCAGAGTTGCCCCGAGAGTAACACCCGCCGGGGATAGCGTCATAATCCGACCATTGGGTGGGTCCCGAAGTACGATATTGTCGTGGGTGTCGAATTTAAGATCGGTTGGGTTGAGAAATTCACCAGGTCCGGAGCCCTTACGACCATTCGTCCACATGAGTCTGCCGCTCATGTTGAATGTCTTAAGGGACATGTCTCCGTAATCGAAGACCACAATATTGTTATTGCGGCAAGCGACAAGCCCGGGGTCAAGCAGGACTTCACTTGGGGCATCCCCGATTCGAGCAACTTCCTGCCCTGGAAAAGGACTGAACTTGCGAGTCCCCTGGCTTAGCAATTGACTGCTGAATGGAATCCACGATATCGACACGGTGCAAGCGAAGCACGCCCACATCGGAACCGCAAAAATGCGCCTCATGTATATACTCCAAGCTCACATTGAATAGAACAGGAAGAATAGGATCGTACTTCTGAGGCGGGCCCACTTATTCGGATCTGCATCATGCAGCTCGCAGTATAGCGTCTTGACAGTGGATCCCCTAGGCACTGGCTAACATCTTGGGTGACATTTCAAGGTACCGCAACGCATGATGTTAGCGAATCGCCATCGGCCGCCGACCCCATAAGACACCCTGCGCCTGAACGATTGCACCGACGACAACCGACGCATGACGTCGGTAGCGAAAATGGCCCAACAGGCGCATTGATCGGCTCTACGGTAGCGAGCGACCCTGACCTCCGCGCGCGACAGCAATCAGGGTATGCCTTCAGCACCGATTGGTGCTCACCGAGTCAATGCGGCGGCAGGAAACCCGAGAAGGCCAGTGAAGTGCCGAAGTTGGCTACTTGCCGATGATCCCATTCGAAGCGCTCCTTGCGGCGAGCGGCAACCGGACTGGCAAACTGGTACGGCCGGGCAAAGGCATATACTTGCGAATGGCGAAGGCCGAGTGTGAACTGGGTAATGTATACCGTATCACGATTCCCGGTTCTTTCCTTGACCCAGTCGTGGTAATCGAATCCTTCATGGCACTGCTCCGAAATTATTATTTCGCTGGCGATCTTCTTATCCTCGATCAGGTAAAACCTCAGGTCAGGTGTGATAATCCTGGTCCAGTCGCCGCAGATATGCACAAATGGCTGAATGCGGGTGATGTCGTTGCGTAAACTCAGGTATTCCGTCAGGAGCTGCTCAGGAGCGGCACTCATCCCCGGTGGTGGCATAAGGAACACCGGGTTGCCTCGCCCCTGAGCTCCCACTGACTCCGAAGCAATGATAAGGGCGGCGGCGGTAGCAAGAATCTTAGAGCAGCGCATTATCCGGCCCCCGGGTATCTAGAATCGCCTCGACTAAAGGTATCTTTCTTCCGAAGTTACTTCTTCAATCATGAGATGCAGGTGTCCGTCCAGATGGCTGGCGAGCCAAGTCTCAAGTCATCGGCTTCCTGCAGCAGCGTCCATTCACCACCAGAGGTAAAGTACCGGAACGACAGGTGAAGCACATCGTCGACAAATCGGCCATTTAGTTCAGCGGGCTGCCCAATGTCGGGAGGCCAAGGAACTAGGGTAACTTCTCCAGTCAACGAGAATGTGCCGTCATCCTCCGGCAGAAGCGGGCCAGGAAACTCCGCCTTCAGGCAGGTCAGTTGGGCGGTGACCTTCGCTTCGGTCATTGAAATCAGGAATCCCGTGCCGCCCCATTCGCCCTGAACGCCGTCATCAGGCAGGGTGGCGTTGCAGGCTGCCAAAGCGGCCAAGAGCATGAGTAGGGCACCGAGGCGCATATTGCTCTCCATTAGCTGGTATCTGTTGGCAGGTAAACAACCGACATAGGGAAAGTGCGGGATCTAGGGACCACAATACCCTGGATCCCACTACGCATTTCACGACCCGGGCATCGACTGACAAGTCACAATTCCCCGCTCTAGGTACGAAGGGCCAAGGTAGACCTTAGTACCGTGAGACTCTGCCCATCGCCGCGTCGCAACTACTGACTCAACGCCTCGCGTATCCCTTCCGGCAAGACGAACAGCCCTGACTTGCCACCGCGCCTGACACGCGGCCGAAATGTCAGAACCCGTGGTGACGTTGCCTGGGTAGTGGCGACGTAGAACAGGCTGTCATCGGCAAACCAATTGGCGAGCGCTAGAACAGTGTCACGACTTTCAAAGGATTACAGCAGCCCTTTCATGATGCTGATCCTGAATGACTTCACTGTTCCTTCAACGGAACCACCTGGTAATGTTCAATATATGCGGCACCACTCTCATCATTGCGTCGAATCAATACTCCGCCTGGTACGAATCCGATTACTTCGAACTGTTGACCAACCCTCGGATTCGGGATCCGCAGTTGGGCTTCAGAGCGACCAATGGAATCAAAGGCTGTCCAGACTTCAAAGGCATTTTCAGGGGTTGCAATGTCACCTATCCAAACCCGACCGTCGCTATCCGCCAGCACCTTGCCATAAAACGGTGATCGAACCATCTCATTACCCGTATTGGGCACAGTACTCACTTTCGCTGCCTCCATTCCCTGGGATGCCAGGGCCTCAAGTTTGGACACTTCGCGCAAAGGTTCATCGGACCGCACAATGCGGAGTAGCCGACCGGCTGTATCAAATGACCGAAACTCGCTGAAATAAGCGTCGGCATAATGCCATTTGTCAGCGGAAGCTGCGTGCCGAGGCAATCCGACCTCCCTGCGGCGGGAGCGAGTTTGATGAGTGGTCAGCAAGGTCGCGACCTGGGTTCCGTCCAACCGCAGTCTCCGGTATGCCATGGTCCTGTCGCCTGTAGCCTTATCAAACTCCTCTCCCTGCACAACAAAAGTGCCATCTCCAAGGCATGCTTGGGTCGTCATATGGCCGAGGGTATTCGGGAAAGTTCGCACCAAGGTAGCGGTCCTAGCGTCGACGACAACAATGCGACCGTTGTTGAAGTCTTCGGCAACAACCGTGTCGCCGCGAGTGCGACAGACCGCATGAATATTCTGGAATTCCTCCGGCCCCGATCCGCGCCGACCCAGCACAGCACGCCTGAAACCCGAGGCATCAAAAACATGAATCCGAGTCTCCTCCGTCACTACGATACCGCCGTCGGACAACAGCGCTGCGGCCAGTACCCCGTTATTTGGTTCTAACTCATCCTCAGGCACTGCCGCCGGACCCCCGACGCGTAAGGTCGGTTGCGGGGCAAGCTGTAGCATGGTCGGCGCCTTCGCGCGGCGGTCATTGGTGACCACCTGAACGTCTTCAGGTTTGGTGTCCCAACGCGACTCGTCACTCCTTGGAGTACAGGCTGCAACTGTCATTGATCCAAAAAGCGCGAGCGCATATGCATGGGTTCTCATGCTTCTCCCAGAGTTTTTCGCCCTTGTGGATGGGTGGCTTGCAGCTCATCAATGGTCTGACGAAGGCGTAGAACTGGGAGTGCGTGGCCATCTGCAGAATCTTCGCCGAGACAGCTTTGGTCCTATCGGCTCGGTCGAAATTTGGACCAAAGGCAGGGAGATGTTTGGTTGACCGAGCTCCAGAATGATCAGCAACCGATTCAGGCCCGCTGGGTACGCAAATCTCCTGCTCCATAAAAAGAGGTGGAGTGGCACGTCCGACGACTGTGATGAAAAAAACCCGATACCACGAGCCCTCGGGCCTTTCTCACCACACATGCACCTAGCAGGGTGTGTTGCTGGCTACTTCAATCATAATGCTCGTCCCGTTGTGTTTAACGCGCACCGAATTCGCATCAGTGCGTATACCTGGAATTGTCCAAGTGGTTTGAGAATAGCTGAGGTCCGCAGGTTTGGGAGGCATCGTCCAAGGCCGGTATACCGCCGGGTCATGCGGTGATATGGGAACATATGACAATACGACGGAAACCCATGCATTCGAGCTGTTTCGCAGCACGAACTTTCGCCCGCATTGCTTAACATATGAAAAGTGAGTTGACGGAACAAAGGTGTCTGGTATGGACGTATCCCATTCCTCCATAGGTTCAGTCACATTCAAAAGGCATCCTGCAATATGCTTGAGAGAAACAGTGGCTCCACTGCCGATAATTGCTCGCGCCAGTGTGCCAGCTGTTATTGAATATTCACTGGGGAAGCCATTAGTCGGACCGGTGGAACTGCCATCACCACCGGGGTAACACCCATAAGTCGCATTGGCATAAACGCTCTCTCTTCTGCCATCCAGGCTTACTCCGTCTGACGAGGCATAATCGGTCAGAACAATGAGCGACCACAAGCGAGCGATGGTAGGTGCTCCTCCGTCCGCGGCAATAGCAAGAGCAGCATCCCAAATTGTTGGATTTCGAAGCTGCGATGCGAGTTCAAATATCCTGTGGTATGTTGCAGTGTCTGAAGCTAGTCCGTAATCAGCCATGAGACTTGACATCGTTGAACCAAAGTGTGACTGACAAAAGGGAACCATTTCAAGTGTATCCCTTCGCGCCGGGTTATTTAGCACGTTGGTTTCTATGGACCCACACTCTAGTGTAGTATATTGCTGCGCGGTCACCGTCGAGGTAGCGAGGACCGACACGAGACCTAGTACAATGACGCTAGTAATTGTCTGCATATGGTTTTCCATCTTAGTTGTCGGTGTTATCAAAAGCACACTCGAGCGTCGACCGGAGCTGTTCACTGAGCACTAGGTCCAAATCATGGTGGTCCTCTTTTGTCTCCTCCCAGATCACTGTTCGGATTAACCTGTTAATTGACATGAGCATGCTGTCAGGTTGAACACCTGCTCGCCACCGCATACGTTGTAGAACAAACCCCTCAGTCGCGACCTTACCATAGTTTACCGCATCGCTCATGTAGTCGAAGTGGGACGTTTCTCCAGAAACTGACCCCTCGTGCTTCTCTATCTTCGTCCGAAAGGTCGACCAAAAGGAAGGAATCGTATCAGCATTACAATAGCGTATCCAACCACCGCCTAAAGCGGCAGTACTGTCCGGTCCTCCCTCGAAGTCGCCATCCTGATCGTCAGCCCAGTCCCCATCGCCATTTACGGCTGGACTTAAGCGGACAAAGACATTAGACAGCGAGAGTGCGTTCGGAAAATATTTATATCCCTTGTTTGGGCCAGTGGTGGCGGAATCGACGCTAAGGTTTCCTGCGGTAAGGGGAACGGGATTCGATTCATGGAAACGTGCGGCGAAAACGGTCGCCGTTGAACCATTGTTGATAACCGGCTCGTAGGTGCGACCCCACAACATTCGTGATTCATACACACCGTAATAAGCGTTATAAGCAACTTGTGGTCGCGTCGGCATTGTTGGAGTTGTTTCTACATCAGCAGTCGAGCTAGTCATAGCAAAGCTTGGTGTGGGATAGGTCACATCAAATTGTGCCGAGGTTGCGTAGGCAGTTGTCATACCCGAACTGTCAGCAAGGCCGTGAAATTGTATGAAGGACGAGGACACGGCCTTACCACTTGTTGACCACGTTTTCACGCTGTTGGAAGTGGACTCAGTTCCATCCGCCCAAGTGAGGTAAAGTGAGTCCCTGAATTGGGTACCTAGCTCTTTCAAGCCCGCCATGACCGCGAAGCTGTCAGTATCGAATGTGTGATGCTTAGGAAGGGTTATGCTGCACGTAACCGTCTGACCCCGCTCAACCGGCGTTGGGCTACAAGATACTTGGACCGCATCTTCAGGTGAGTTCGGCTTTGGCGTACCGGGAGGCAGGTAATCACAAGCAGGGATGTAGTCCCCGTTCCCGCTGCCGCAACCGCAACCGGGGGCGCCAGGAATAGTCGGCCAACAGAAGTAGCTAGGTTGAGATGGAGTGGTTACAACTTCCGACTCAACGGTGACCGTGTCGCGCCCACAAGCTGTGAAGATAATTCCTAATACGATACACGTCACTGCAAGCTTAAACAGCTTGGCCACGCCCAGCCCAGATGGTTGTTGCATTCGCATGTTCACCCTAAGGATAAGGTCGCTATCACGAAGGACCATATTGAGACATGGTTCTCGTCGGGGGATACTGGCGTGGGGGTGTTCACAAGGTCGGGCCTAAAAGTCATTCTGTCAATGCCCCAGGCGCTTACTAGCACTTCTCCTAGTGAAGTGGGACACCACCTACAAAGCCGCCGTTTGATTTGAGCTGTACCCGGTTGCGTAGACACGTTGCTAAGCTGCCTGCACCTTCTCTTCAATGTTACCGGCACTTCGGTTGCGCTTGGATGGGAGCAGCCGCGGCGATGATGCCGACGAGTATCAGGAACCTTGAATAGCGCATTATTCGGCCCCGGTAGCGAGGGGTGCTGATTTACATTTGTATACCGCTAACGACTGTCAGCGTGGACTCCTTCAGCGACACACGATCTCCATTCGCTCACCGGTCCGTACTCACGCTGCGAGTCCTGGCTATTTCCGAAGCTTCTGCGACGCCGAGCATGCCAAGAGTTTTCAGACCTTCCGCAGTCACGACCCGGGCGCGCTTCGCGTTGGGATAATACAGGATGACCTCGTGCGCGATGATGAGGCTCAGGGTTTCGTCACCCTTTAGCGGGTCGAGTGTTTTCAGGAGGGTGGTGTCTTTGGCGAAGCGGTCCCAGGTGGGTCCGTACCAGAAGAAGGTGAGTTTCAGGGAACCAGGGGCGGCAACAATGCCCTCACCCACCTGGTGTACTCGTTCACGGTATGCATGAAGGCAAGGTTATCCGACCAGTTGGTCATATATATGGGTTTCTCGAGCTGGCCACCGTGGATCATGACGATTCGGGGCGCATAGCGATCACTCTCAAGGCGAACTTCCTTGATGGTGTCGGTGGTGGCCGCAAGAATGCCCAATAGTGCGAGGATACCCGGGGTCATGGGAGTTCCTTGATCGAGACAACAGGAAACCAGCCGGAGGTGGGTTTTACCACTGTAGACCTTGAAGCCAATCTATGGCCATCAGCCGATCGCGTCAGATGAGAGCCCTGGAATGTCTCGCTGCCGCAATGCGGCGGCCTGAAATCAGGAAAGCGGACTGAGGCGCTGAAGTTGGGGATTAATGGTGGTTCTATTCGATGCTCCTGGCTGATTGATTGGTGGGGCCACTGAGCACTGTCGTTGATTGTTGGGGGGCCATACACTTGTGGTATGCTTATGGATTGGGCATCTGGGATCAGGCTCATTCGCGGGTCGTCGGACGTTTATTCTTCTAGTGACATGGCTGGCCATCGCTGCATTTGACGATTGTTTGATAATTCTAGTTATGATATCCCATGCCCCCGTCCCGAGGATTGCCATGCCAGCACCCCATTTAATCTGCCTTGGAACGCCACAAATTCTCGGAAGCACTGGTGATCCAATACGTTTTAGAACCAGGAAGCATCTTGGCCTTTTGATATATCTTACGATAGAGCAGGGAACTTTTCATCGGCGAGACCGTCTGGCAAACTTGTTCTGGAGCGGTGCAGAATCCGAGGAAGGAAGGCATTCACTCGCAACAGGCCTTTCAGTAATTCGAAGCCGCATCGGTCACAAGTCACTCGAGTCAACGCGAGAATCCGTCAGATTGTTGCCCGGGAGGGTAACAACTGATATTCAAGACTTACATGCGCGAGCCCATGGGGATTTGGAGGCCCCACTACCAGGTAAATTTCTGGATGAGTTCGAAATTTTAGACTCCCCTTGTTTTGACCAGTGGGTCGATGGCGTAAGAGCTAGACTTATGTCGGTTATCCATAAAGATCTTGTTGAACGAATTGACATCAGCAGACAACGCGGAGATAGTATTTTAATGGAGCGCTTTGCTCTTCAACTTGAATTGCAGGACAACTTGTCCGAGGAGGCAGCCCGCGGCCTTATTGAAGCACGCGCGTTAGCAGGAGATAGGATCGGAGCGCTAAGGCATTTTTCCAGGTGGAGGCAACGATTGTCTAATGAACTCGGGGCGCAACCATCTAGAGCGATGCTCATACTTGCCGACCGACTTAAGCAATCTCACAATGCCTACAGTTCAAGGACAAGCAGTCCAACACAGCGAACTCCGCACAAAATCGAGCCCTTCGTAGGCAGGAACCGGGAGTTTGTGATTTGCTTTGAAGCGTGGGAAAGAGTTAAGAATCGTTTCGGCGAGACTTTATTTATATCAGGGGAAGAAGGAATTGGAAAGACAACTTTCATTAACCGCTTGGAAACGCTGCTTACATTCGATGGGGCGTTCTTGGCAAAAGTACTATGTTACAGCGGAGAGAGCTCTCTTGCAGGTGGGACCCTGGCCACGCTTATCGCAGCCTTGATTGAACTGCCGGGCGCCAGGGCGACTCCGTCAGAAAAATTACAAATTCTTAGTAATTTCGCTCCAAGCGTAGCCGACACATTTGCGAATCTCGCTGGCTCGTTGCCAACAAATCCTGACAGCTCCCCAATTCATGTGGCAGACGCCTTAGCATCTCTTATTGAATGCGTAACAGATGAGCGACCCCTCATAATATCAATCGAAGATATCGAAGCATCTGACGATTTTTCGACAGCTATACTGCACTTAACATTTCGTCTGACACGTTCACTTCCATTGTTAAGCATAGTTACGACATCACGTTCCGTCCTAGGAATAGGCGGACTTTCAACTAACGAAACCAGCTCAACCAACGGTGACACATGCTTTATAGAAGTGTCACCTCTGTCAGATAGCGAATCTGCACAGCTGCTTCAGCATATCATGGGAAAGGAACACGCGCCCGGATCGACAGTGAATAGAGCACTGATTCGAGGAGCAGGAGGAAACCCGATGGCGCTTGAGCTCTTGGCGTTGGATTGGCAACATCGCGGCCGTGGAAGTATCGCCCTGGCAGCTGCCTCTCCCGACCCGGGTCATACAATTGGACAAAGTCAGCGGTTCAAGAGACTCGTTACCGGTGCGCTCTCGAATTTGTCTGACGATGAGCGAGCTGCTGCCCAGCTCGCTGCCGTCCTAGGAGATAGGCTGAATGAACTAGAGCTGTACTCATTAGTGGATCTTTCTTTGGTACAGGCGCTGAGAGCATTAGACTCCCTCACCGTCCGAGGGGTTCTCCGCGACATGGGAAGCCACCTAGCATTTGCTAATGTTTGTATTCGTGCCGAGTGCTACTCTGCAATCGCAGCACCACTTAGGCGTCATCTACATTCCCATATTGCAAATTGGCTCAAAGATCAAAGGACACACGCCAGCGTAGATGTAGACCTGGAACTGGCAGGCCACCTTATGCATGCGCAGCGAGAGGATGAGGCTACCTCCTTCCTGTTATCGGGAGGAAGGTCAGCCATCAATTTGGGCACGCCACATGAAGCAGACCTGGCCATTTTAAACGGATCATGTCGCCTTAGTGGCTCTTCATTAATTTTGGCGAAACTACTTCGTGCCGAAGCGCTGCAGGAAATAGGTGAATGGGATGATTTGTTGAATTTAATGGATCACGGCCAGGACGAGTACGATGCACCTCAGCTTGCGCAAAGCGATATCATCAAAATACTGGCGCGCAGATGGACTGGCCCACTCTCCCCAAATGAATATCAGTCGAGTGTACGTAGGCTAATTTCACTTTCGGTTGAAGGTGTTCCGCCTTCGGTTCGAGTCATGGCAGCTGCGGCAGCTGTGCGAATGCTGACGGTCACTAGATCTCCAGAGGATATGGAGTCTCTGCAATCGGCTATCAGTGACATTTCTCAATTGTCGCTGGATACTCATTCACAGCTACATCTCACCCTGGTGCGCGCCTGGATATTGGGTGCGAAACGCCAGCTTCCTGATGCTCTTTCTCAGCTTTCTGAAGGAGTAGATCTTGCGCTGCACTCAGGTATCCAGAGTTCCATCGCGGTGCGGTTGCTACTGGGCAAGAGCAATATCTTAGCGCTTTTTGGCAGATACAGTGAAGCAGAAGCGCCATTACAGGCAGCCTACCGACTCGCGGACCGCTTGAGTAACAAGACTTTGTTGGCTGACGCATCCACGCAACTTGGGACTGTTTACGGTCGACTTGGAAGATCAACCGAGCAATTGGACTGGAGCAGAAAAGCCCTATCCCTTTATCCGAACCGTGACTGTGGACCTGGTGCGATCGGTGCGTATTACGAACTGGGTCTTGCGCTGGCTTCTCAAAGTTGCGTCAACGAAGCCGAGTGTTTGGTTGATGATTTTCTTCATCAGCGGCGCGGAACACTTTCTGGGTGGCGCTTACAAGCAGCTTTATTATGTGGCGCTGATGTACTAGCGCTCGCGGGAAATTTCAGAAAGGCAGCACGACTTGGCCGCCGCGCGACTTCTGGAATCAATGCAAGCTTATTACACCTAGGCTATGCTGGGCCATTTGCTCGCTGGGTTGCAACGACCGCTACGCAAGGATCACAATTTATCACTTCCTGTGAGCGCATTATAGATCAGGTCGGCGATGTCACGATGCTAGACCTGAAGGATCGGATAGAGGTTATGGCCTCGCTAGCCCTAATCAACGAAAAAGGAGGTACGGTTATGCCTAAGTGGGGCGAAGTAACAATTGAGCTCGAATCAGGACCCCCTGGGATAATACAGGTGCTGAGAGCTTTCGGGATGCATCCAGATAGGGCGTCCAGTTGGGGGGTACAGTCCCTTTGTTGATTATTGTGTACGATCCCCTGTAGCACGGGTAAGGCCGGAGTTCATTTTAAATGCCTCCTGGGCGCGCAGACGAATATTGGACTTCGGCATGTATTCTATGATTGTACCTGGGTCTGAAATTAACCTCCTTACAGTTACGCTGTTCACCGTGAGTTCTACTAAGGCCGGGTCGAATTGTGTTCCCCGATTTTTATTGAGCTCGGCCAAAACCACCTCGAGCGGTAATGCATTTCGGTATGGTCGATTTGTGGTCATCGCATCGATTGTGTCTGCGATGGTGATAATTCGAGCTCCGAGGGGGATGTCGGTCTGGGAGATGCCATCAGGATACCCACGACCATCCCATCGCTCGTGATGATGCCTGACACAGGCCACAACATTTCCTTGAAACCGCGAGAAGGATGAAACCAGCTCAGCGCTTTTCACTGAGTGTGTCCTCATAACTTCCCACTCGTCATCCGTTAGTTTCCCTTCCTTTTGAAGCAATGGAGCAAACTCCGCATGGATTTTTCCAACGTCGTGCAACAGAGCAGCATTTTCAATATCCTCCAAGGTTCCAGCTGCGATCCCGAGATCTATTGCGATAGCTCGAGAAAGCCCGCATACCCTTCTGGAGTGCCCTGAAGTGTAGGGATCACGTGCTTCAATGGCTTTTACCATCATTACTAGCTGTTCACGGACATTTAGCTCTAGTTGCTCGTATGCACGGTCAAGCTCTCCATAGAGATCCTGCAACGTATTCAACTTACCATAGATATGACGTGCCAGAATAAGTGGAACTACAACAATGAAGAAGCCAAATTTTTCTACCCCTTCGCCGGCATTGGCCCGCACGAATCCGAATGCCACGAGTAATGCGAGGAGGCTAGCAGCGATGTCGTAACCTAAGACCCAGACCGTATTGGTTCGCCAAGTGCTCCAAAAGGGCTTTTCTGCAGAGAGTGCTACAGCAGTGTTAACCGCAAGAGAGTTTGCCACGAAATACACCAGCGCGGACGCTAGAAAAATTACAACTTCACTAAAAGCATCGTCGAAGCTTACTGGGATTGAACCAGGGGGGGATAGGAAGGTCGGAGGGTGCTTTCCCCCAAGCGCATTATAGACTGCGAATGTGAGGCCCACACTTGCGACGCGCTCTGAAATATTAAAAACCGCTTTAAGTGGCGTCGTCCTTTGATAGAGTTGGGAGCACAGCTTGACGAATCCCGCGGTAATCGCCCCCCAAAACCCGCCGAGAACTAGCCCTATCGCTAGGTGAAAAACGAAAACGAGCGAGCCTCCCACACCACCACGATGGTTCCGCGTGCCAGAAACCTCTAGAAGGCAGCCAATGAACGCTAGTGAAAGCAGCGCCCAGTAATCGGTATTAGGACTTTCCAAGGAACTAGAAAGCACTGTCAATGCGACCGCTAGGGCCACCATCAAACCGACGTAAGTCTTAACAGCTCGATTAAACGCCATAATGGGTTGGGAGGAACCCGGAGAATTAGGCACTAGACCCAGGTCTGCGTCTCAGCGCGAAACACACTCGCGATGAAATCGACCGCAGCAGCCAGCCATTCCAGCATACGCGTCACCTCCCCTCGGGAACTTATTTACTGAGGGCGGTAAACCTCGCTCGGTTCACCTGACGCTCGACTCACTGGCCCGCTCGGCTCCGCTCTACCGGACTTCCGGACTTCCCCCCGTTACTCCTTTCAGGTTATCACCGCTCACACAGCGGTGCCCGATTAATCCCGATGGGTGCATCCTTGCACCCACACATCCATCGATCATCCTTGATGGCGCATCCAATCGCGCCGCACTCCAAACCTTCACGAGGCAAACCCACACCCCTCATCCATCATTTCTTAGAGCCTCACTCGGAAGTGCCTCTCCTCGAGTACTCTCTCCTCGAGTGCCCTCTCCTCGTGTACGCTCTCTCGATGTCAACCGGTGTTCGCCGCGCTGCAAGTCGGCGCGGTTACTAGCAGCTCTTCCTTACCGCCACCCACCGGTTCGTCGCATCGAGCACCGCATACACCGCCGCGTGTTCGGCACTCTCACGCACTTCCGCTGAACCGACCAGCAGCTTGCTCTCCCGACCACCCATCACCTGAACACCCACCATCACCCAGGTCTTGTCGAAAGCATCCACCTGCTGACTGCCTTCCAACGACAACGCGTGCTTCTCCACCAGCAACTCCAATACCCCGATAGCAGCCCGGGCCGCCGTCTCAATCCGGCTCCTCGGCGTGTCAGCACCTTCTTCGGTGACCGACTCCATCCGCCCGCCGCAGGTGAGTGTCACCGTGACATTCATCCGCCGACTCTTGGGCCCGCTGCTCACTACCACATCATCGAACAGAACCGCCCGCTGGCTGGCCCCCGCCTGCACCGCTGACGCTTCGAGCGCTGCCAACGGCCGGACCTCTGCCGTCTGGGCGATCGAGATCTTGCGATGATCCACCCGCAACCCCAGGTGCGCCAGCAGGGCTGACTCCACGTTGCGAACCACCTGTTTGGGCGTCTGCCCGTTGGCCGCCAGGATGTGGATCTCGCTTACCTCGCCCAGCGGGGTGGTGACTACCCGCGCCGAGAGCACTCCTTCGAGGGAGGTAAGCAAATTCTCTGCCCGCCGGACACCCCATGGGTCGGCACCCTGGTCAGCGGGCGGTCCGCCCCGTCCGGCCGCGGAATCATGGAATTGATGCGGTGAAGCGGTCACTGGCATTCCTTGATAAGTGTCACAAAATCAGGCAACGGTGTTACGCCCCGCGCTCTTGGCGAGGTAAAGCGCCCGATCGGCCTGCTCCAGCAGCGGGCCATCGACCGGGGCGGCCGGGTCGAATTCCGCCACTCCGATGCTGACGCTGATCTGCCCGGACAAAAAGCCCATCAATACTCCTGCCTGCTCGATCCGTTCGCGGACTGAATCAGCCACCCGCAGCGCTCCGGCGCGGTCGGTCCGGGTGAGCAGGACCACGAATTCGTCGCCACCATACCGGGCTGCCATGTCGGTGGTCCGGATGCTCCGGCGCAGTTCGTCCGACACGCTCCGCAATACCAGGTTACCGCGCTCGTGACCGTAGCGGTCGTTGAGCTCCTTCAGGCGATCCAGATCGAGGAACAACACCGCGAAGCACTCGCCACTCCGCTTGCTGCGCTCCATCTCGTGGCTCAACCGCTGCTGCAACGACCGGTAACTCGCCAGGCCCGTGAGTGCATCGGTGCTGGCATCGCGCGAGGCATCTTCAGCCCGCTTCGCCAGCCATGGTACGCACTGCTTGAGCGACGCCCGACCGAGTGCAGCTGCCTGCGCAAACCGGTTACAGGTCTGGTAGCCACAGGCCCGACAATCCCACGGCTTGCCCGACGGTCCCATCCCGATCGATTCGAGCACGGCCCGTACGGCCTTGGGTTCTGCCTCGTCGCGCAGCTTGCCGAATCCGAACGCGGCGCCGACATCGACCGGACTGGGATCAGGCACCACCGGGGTCCGGCTCCGCACCGGTTCATAGCTCTGCACCAGCATCCGCCGTCGATAGAAATCGGCCTTCGGTCCGGCAGCCGGGTGATCCAGTGCGCCGTGGTGCGACAGGATATCGACAAAGCCCAGGTCGATCCGGTCGTGTCCCACAGCGCGGGCCAGGGCATCGAGACCGGTGAGCCCCCTCACCGTCAACAGCCGGCGACCCATGCTCGAACCACTCACCACCATCTCCAGCGGCAAGCCACCGACCACCGACGCGTGCCGGCGATTTTCGGCCGGGACCCGCGCAAAAGTCCGCGGCATCTGCTCGGGGTGAACTTCCCGAAGCGCGAAGAGCTGGGCCAGGTCCGAGAAGGAGAGCGCCGCGTCGAGTTCGTCGAGCCGCCCTGCCGCCGAGACCCCGGCGTATACCACTGGTAGATCGTTTCCGATGGCATGAC
>WUUC01211050.1_pt1 | contig 21678 bp, 12 predicted proteins | sample 6278441 | NCBI WGS metagenome assembly WUUC01 (sample SAMN13675441, study PRJNA597444) | soil metagenome | isolation source: soil | place: USA: Washington | collected 2017-10
AGTTCATGATCGAGCATGCGGGCGAGCTTCGCGCGTTGACGCCGGCGTCCGACACCGCGTCGGCCGCCGCGGTCGTCGCCGCAGAACCCTCGCGCGAGCGACGTGCCGAAACGAAATCCGCATCGAACGACCAAGGCGTATCGAGTCGCATCGCCGGTCCGTTCAAGGGCTGGCGCCCCGGCGCGACGCTGGTGCTCGAGAACGGACAACAATGGCGCGTCAGCGACGACAGTTCGCTGGCGATCCCGCGCACGCTGGACCGTCCCGCCGTGACGGTCGAACGCGGATCGTTCGGCAGCTGGTGGCTGCGTGTCGAGGGGTACAACACCGCGGCGCGCGTGAAGCCCGCGAACTGAGCGCCCCTGCTGCGTTCCCCGTAGCGGAAGTCGACGGAGTTGCCGCGAACTGAAGAACTGTCCGGGACAGCACCCAGCGAGCCGACATGCCCCCGGAAGATTCCGATTCACGAGAAGCCGCCGTTCCGGACGGTGCGAAGCCGGGATTCCGGAGCACGAGAGGCCAATCGCCGCTAAGGGTTCCGGTTCATCGGAAGCCTGTGCGGCTGCTCGATCGGTGCAGGGTGCGGCGACGGCGGCAAGCGCCGCCGTCGCGTTTCTCAGGCCGTCTACGGATGCGGCTTCGCAGTCGGATCCAGGAAGCGGCCTTGCGCGTCCACCGCACGCGGTGCGGCGCGTTCGACCTGCTGCTGCAGCGTGCGCTCCTCGGCGTAATCGTCGAAGGTAGGCACCGCAGCGGTACAGCCCGATGGCGTGCGGTCGGCATCGCCGAGTTCGTTATGCACGTCGTAAAGGCGGACGCGATCGTTGAGCGTTGCGGCCAGCCAGTTGCCGTCGCGCGACAACGTCAGCCGGCCGGCGCCGAGCGCGCCGTTTCCCGTCCAGCCGAACGGGTAGGGATCGATGGTCGATATCCGCGCAAGCGTCTGCGCGTCATACAGCAGGATCCCTTGCCGCGTCGGGTTCGCGGTCCAGGCATAGCTCGCCGTGACGATGCGGTCATCGTCGGGCGAGAACGCGGCGGCCACCGGGCCATGGTCGGCATACGCGCCGATCGTTCCGGTCTGCGACAGGGCGGTGTCCTGGCGCTGGTAGAGAAACGCGCCGCCGTAAGTGGGCACGATCAGACGGCTTCCGTCGCTGTTCGCGGCGACCTCGAACAGGAACCAGTTCGTGTTGGCCGATGCCCCGTTGCCGCCGCCCGCGTCCAGGACGTGCACGGGGCCGCTGCTGATGTTCGACTCGGCCAGCGCCGTCGTCTGGCCGTTGGCGGCGGCCGCGAGCATCGTGCTCTGACGCACCGAGCGAACCTGCATCAGCGCCCCGGTCGCAACGTCGTAGCGTCGCAGCGGCGTCCAGCCCGAACCGCCGTAGGTGCCGCTGATCAGCAAGCTTGAATTGCCTTCCCAGGACACCATGTAGCTGCCGTTTTCGCCGAACGCGGCCGGATAGGAAACGATGCGAGGCGCGCGCTGGCCGAACTTGTCGAACAGAAACACACGGACGTTTCCATTGACGATACCGTCATTTGCAACGGCCACGTAGCGTCCGTCCGGCGACGCCTCGATCCCGATGAGCTGCTGACCCAGCGTCAGCGGCGGGTAGAGCGTGCAGCTGGAAAGATCGTAGCGATGCAGCTGAGCGCCGCTGGTGACGTAGAGCAGATTGCCGTCGAATGCGTGGTCCCTGGCGTTGGCAATGAACAGATCCACATACGTCGCGGCATCGGCCGTGCCGATACCCGTAGCCGCAGCGGCCACGCAGAGCGCGATCAGTTTCTTCATGCGGTGTTCCTTCCGTGAGGTTGATTGAGGGCCTGAACGAGGACACGCGAACGCGCCTCGTCGAGCCGATCGATTGTGACGGAGAGCTGTAGCAAATCCTGAGACGGCCGATGCCAATGTAACGGGCAACGACGTTGTGTCGATGCGCGCAAACGCTGTCATGTACGGCAATCTTTTGCGGATCAGAGAATTGTGGAAGACAGCATTCTGGCGTGCACAAGACTGACTGCGTTGCCGCGCAACCGTGCGGAAGTTGACAGAGTTGCCGCGCATCGAGGCATCGGCGAGAACTGTCCGGCCCGACGACACCAGCAGCTGATCGGGAAGTCTTCCGCACGTCGTCGGCCGGCGTTTCGGGCGGCAGTTCCCAAGTAGGGCGATATCGAGATGAGTGGAAAAGAATCAGTTGCCGCCAGACATCAGCGAGCGACGCTGTCCGCATGCTGCATCGCACGTTCGCCCGTGAGAGGTCGCGTCCTGACGCCGGCGTGCAACGCACGCGTAGGCTTGTCGGAAACACGCGCTCGGGCGAGATCGTCGCGCCGTGCTCTTCGCGATCGCTGCTCAAGTCGCACAGCGCTCAGGAAAGGAACCCTCGCTCAAGCCCGTCGAGCGCTTCCTGTCCGAGCCGCGCGAGATCGGGTTTGCCGTCTTTTTCGTACCAGTAGCGCATCGTCGCGCGGATGACGCCGATCGCGGCACCGGCCATCAGGCGCGCACGGCGCTCGGAGGCGGCGCCGCGGCCGAAGCGGCGGCGGAACGTGGCGGCCATCGCGGTCTCCCAGTCGCGGTCGATCTCATGCTCGCGCGCGGCGAGCGCCGGTACAGAGTCGACCAGGCGCTGCTGCGCGAGGATCGCCGCGCGGTTGGCCGAATATTCCTGCGCGAAGGTCTCGCAGATCGCGCGCAGGCCGTCGACCGGGTTGGGTGAGTGACCGGCCCCATCGAGCAGTGCGAGGAATCGCTCGAGGCGCTCGTCCCGGTGCGGAAACGCGAGCGCTTCCTTGTTCTCGAAATAGCGGAAGAAGGTGCGCCGGCTCACGCCGGCGTCGACGCAGATCTCGTCGATCGTGGTCTGCTCGAAGCCGTGGCGGTGGAACCGGCGGTTCGCCGCGGCGATCAGCGCTTGACGGACTGCGGCCTTCTTCGTTTCTCGCAGTGGCATTTCCGCTCCAGCAGGGCTATAACGGCGATCCTTTAAAGTGCCACTGAGTGCCAATTTTGGCTAGTGTCCCCACGATTTCCCCCCAGGCGCCGGCGCATTGGCGCGGCGGAGCGCCGGCGTTCGCGCCGGCCGAACTCGCAGTCGCTTGCGCCGAGGTGCGCCACACCGCGGTCGTCATCCGTGACGATCGTGACGGCCGGCTCGGCGTCGGGCTCGACGGCGTACTCGTCGCCGAAGGCGACGGGCTCGGCGGTGCGGCCGTCGCCGCGAGCGAAAGCGGCGCGTGGCCGGTGCTCGGCATGTTGCCGCCGCTATATCCCGAGTGGCTCGGCGACCGCACCTTCAACGAGACGCACGGCACGCGTTTCCCCTACGTCGCGGGTGCGATGGCGAACGGCATCGCCACGACCAGGCTCGTGATCGAAATGGCGCGCACGGGTTGCCTCGGCTTCTTCGGTGCTGCGGGTCTGTCGTTGGCGCGCGTCGAAGCGGCGGTCGACGAACTGGCCCGCGAGCTCGATCCGCGCGGGCTGCCCTGGGGCGCGAACCTCATCCACAGCCCGAGCGAGCCTGCGGTCGAAGACGCGGTCGCGGACCTCTTCATCCGGCGCGGCGTGCGCTGCGTCGAAGCTTCGGCGTTCATGGGGCTCACACCGGCGATCGTGCGCTACGCGGCGAGCGGCCTCACAGTCGACAGCGCGGGCACGATTCAGCGCCGCCATCGCGTGCTGGCGAAGATTTCGCGCGAGGAAGTGGCGAAGCAGTTCATCGCAACTATGCCGGTCGTGATGCTCGAAGCATTGGTTGCGCGCAACCAGCTTACGCGCGCCGAAGCCGATCTCGCCGCGCGCGTGCCGCTGGCCGAAGACATCACCTGCGAAGCGGATTCCGGCGGCCACACCGACAACCGTCCACTGGCCGCGCTGCTGCCGACCATCATGGCGCTGCGCGACCGCATCGTGGCCGGGCAGCGCTACGCGCGGCCGATCCGCGTCGGCGCCGCCGGCGGCCTCGGCACGCCGGGCGCGCTCGCGTCGGCCTTCGCGCTCGGCGCGGCTTACGTGCAGACCGGCTCGGTGAACCAGGCCTGCGTGGAATCGGGTCTCGGCGCCGGCGCGCGCGCGATGCTCGCACAAGCCTCGATGGCCGACGTGATCATGGCGCCGGCGGCAGACATGTTCGAGATGGGCGTCGACGTACAGGTCCTGCGTCGCGGCACGATGTTTGCGATCCGCGCGAAGAAGCTCTACGAGACCTACCGCGCGTATCCGTCGCTCGAAGCGGTTCCCGCCGTCGAGCGGGCGAAGATCGAGAAGGAGATGCTGCGCGCCAGCTTCGAAGAGGCGTGGGCCTCGACCCGCGCGTTCTGGTCCTCGCGCGATCCCTCGCAGGTCGCGCGCGCCGAGTCCGATCCGAAACACCGCATGGCGCTGGTGTTCCGTTCGTACCTTGGTCTCTCCAGCCGCTGGGCGATCGACGGCGTGAGCGAGCGGCTGACCGATTTCCAGATCTGGTGCGGCCCTGCGATGGGCGCGTTCAACACGTGGGTTGCCGGCAGCTTCCTCGAAGCGCCGGCCAGGCGAACCGCGGTGCAGGTCGCTTTGAACCTGCTCGAAGGCGCCGCGGTTCTCACGCGCGCGCAACAGCTGCGCACCTTCGGATTGCCGATCCCTCCATCCGCGTTCGATTTCCGTCCGAGGCTCCTCGCATGATTTCCTTGCAGCGCCAGCCGATCGCCATCGTCGGCGTCAGCGCGATCTTTCCCGGCTCACACGACGCGAACGGCTTCTGGCGCGACATCCTCGCTGGCAAGGATCTGCTGACCGACGTGCCGCCGACGCACTGGCGCATAGCCGATTACTATGATTCCGATCCGACGGCGCCCGACAAGACCTATGCCCGCCGCGGAGGCTTTATCGAAGCTGTGGATTTCGATGCGCTCGGGTGGGGCATACCGCCCTCGACGATTCCCGCGACCGATACCTCGCAGCTGCTCGCGCTGATCGCGGCGCGCGCCGTGCTCGAAGACGCCGCACGCGACCAGTTCGAGACGATGGATCGCTCGCGTATCTCGGTGATTCTCGGCGTCACGAGCGCGCAGGAACTGCTGTTCTCGCTGGTGTCGCGCCTGCAACGCCCGGTCTGGCAGAAGGCGCTGCGCGAAACGGGCCTGCCCGAAGACGAAGTGCAGGCCGCCTGCGAGCGCATCGCCGCGCACTACGTGCCGTGGCAGGAGGCGTCGTTCCCGGGGCTGCTCGGCAACGTCGTCGCGGGGCGCATCGCCAACCGGCTCGGCCTTGGCGGTACCAACTGCGTGACCGACGCGGCCTGCGCATCGAGCTTTTCCGCGATCCAGATGGCGGTCAACGAGCTGCAGCTCGGCGATTCCGACCTCGTGATCAGCGGCGGCGTCGACACGCTCAACGACATCTTCATGTACATGTGTTTCTCCAAGACGCCCGCGTTGTCGCCTAGCGGCGACTGCCGGCCGTTCTCCGACCAGGCCGACGGCACGATGCTCGGCGAAGGGCTCGGCATGGTCGCGCTGAAGCGGCTGTCCGACGCCGAGCGCGACGGCGACCGCATCTACGCGGTGTTGCGCGGCGTCGGCAGCTCGTCGGACGGCCGCGCGAAGGCGGTATACGCGCCGGTAGCGGCGGGGCAGGCGGTCGCGTTGCGCCGCGCCTACGCGCAAGCCGGCTTCGGTCCCGACACCGTCGAGCTCGTCGAAGCGCACGGCACCGGCACGAAGGCCGGCGACATCGCCGAGTTCGAGGGCTTGCGCAGCGTCTACGCCGAAGCGGATGCCGCGCGCACGCAGTGGTGCGCGCTGGGTTCGGTGAAAAGCCAGATCGGCCATACCAAGGCGGCCGCGGGCGCCGCGGGCCTGTTCAAGGCGGTGATGGCGCTGCACCACAAGGTGCTGCCGCCGACGATCAAGGCCGACATCCCCAACCCGAAGCTCGAATTGCCGCAAAGCCCGTTCTATCTCAACACGTCGGCGCGACCCTGGATCCGGGACGCGTCGCACCCGCGCCGTGCGGCGGTCAGTGCCTTCGGTTTCGGCGGCTCGAATTTCCATCTCGCGCTCGAGGAATACGTAGGCTCGGCACCGCGCGCGGAGCGGCTCGCGACGCAGTCGCACGAATTGGTCGCGCTGAGCGCGTTGAGCGCCGAAGCGATGAGCGAGCGGATCGCGCAGCTGCGTCACGCCTGCGCAAGCAGCAGCCCGGTGTCTGCGCTGGCGCGCGCCTCGCGTGACGAGTTCGACCACGCGGCCGCGTTCCGCCTCGCACTCGTCGCAGCCAGTACCGCCGACCTCGACGCGCGGCTGGACCTGGCACACAAGAAGATCGCCGCCGACCCCGAACGTTCGTTCCAGCTGCCGGACGGCACCAGCTACGGCGTCGGCGCGCCCGACGGTGCGCTTGCGCTACTGTTTCCGGGGCAGGGCAGCCAATACAACCGCATGGGCGCCGCCGCGGCGATGCAGTTCGACGCGGCACGCGCGGTGTGGGATCGCGCGGCGGAATTGCGCGTCCATGAGATCGTGTTCGCCCATTCGGGGGACCAGCTCACGCTCACCGAAAACGCGCAGCCAGCGCTATGCCTTACGGCTATGGCGCTGCTCGCCGTGCTGCGCGAACTCGGTGTCGAGGGCGCGATGACCGCCGGCCACAGCTTCGGCGAGATCGTCGCCCTGCACGCGGCGGGTGTCATCTCCGAAACCGACGCCGTTTGCATCGCGCGCCGCCGGGGTGAACTCATGCGCGACGCGGCGGCGAACGGCAGCGGGGCGATGTGCGCGTTGGCCTGCTCGATCGAGCGCGCGCGTGAGCTGATCGGCCCGTCGCTCGCGATCGCGAATCACAACGCGCCGGAACAAGTCGTCGTGTCGGGACCGCTCGAAGCGATCGCCGCGCTCGAAGCCCGAGGCGTCGCGGCCAAGCGCCTGCCTGTCGCCGCCGCGTTCCATTCGGCTCAGGTCGCAACCGCGTGCGCGCCGTTCGGCGAATTCCTCGCCGCCATCGAATTCCGCGCGCCGCGCATGCTGGTCTATGCGAATACGCAGGCAGCGCCGTACGCCTCCGACGTCGCGGCAGTCCTCGCGCGACAGATCGCCGAGCCGGTGCGCTTCGTCGAGACGATCGAAGCGATGTACGCCGCGGGCGCACGCTGCTTCGTCGAAGTCGGCCCGGACACGGTGCTCAAGGGTCTCGTCGGCGCGATCCTCGGTGCGCGCGAGCATCGCGCGATCGCCCTCGATCGCAAGGGCAAATCCGATCTCGAGCCGCTGCTCGCGGGCATCGCGCAGCTCGTCGCCGCCGGCCACGTGACCAAGGTGTCGGCGTTGTTTGCCGACGTGCGCGTCCAGGCGTTGCCCGCGACGCACAAACACGGCATCGCGATCAGCGGCAGCAACGTCGGCAAACCCTATCCGCCGGCGGATCTGTCGCGCCTGCCCGGCCCCAATCCGGCACGTTCCAATCCGGCACGTTCCAATCCGCCGGGTGCGGAACCAGCACCCTTTGTCGAGGTCCGCACCGTGAAAGAAGAATCGCAGCTGTCGCCGGCCTGGCTCGCCGCGTTCCAGGAAACGCAGCAGCAGACCGCGAACACGCACGTCGCTTACCAGCGCGCGCTGAGCGACAGCCATACGCAATACCTCAAGCTCGCCGAGAGCGCGCTCAACGGCCTCACCGCGCTGCTCGGCGGAGCCGCAACCGCAGGAGCGACGTCCGTCGCGACCGTCGCTCCACAGGTCGTCGTGCAACCGCCGCAGCCGGCGCCGATGCCGGTCAGTCCAGCGCCCGTCGCACCCTCGGCTCCCGTCATCGTCGCAGCGCCCGCTGCCGCTGCCGCTGCCGCGCCAGCGCCGAGCATCGACTTCGCCGCGCTCCTCCTCGCCGTCGTCGCCGAAAAAACGGGCTATCCCGTCGAGATGATCGACCTCGACATGGACCTCGAGACCGACCTCGGCGTCGACTCGATCAAGCGCGTCGAGATCTTCGCCGCAGCGCACGAGCGCGGCGCGGGCGTCGCGCAAGTCGATCTTGCGAAGATGGGCGGGATGCACACGCTGCGGCAGATCGCCGAATACCTCCAGGACGGAGCCGTGGCGAGCACGCCCGTCGCCCAGCCGGCCGCTGCCGCCGACGACGACATCGCCAGGATCCTGCTTGGCGTCGTCGCCGACAAGACGGGATATCCCGTCGAGATGCTCGACCTCGCGATGGACATCGAAACCGATCTCGGCATCGACTCGATCAAGCGTGTGGAAATACTCGCCGCGATGACCGAGCGCGTGCCGGGCATTGCCGAAGACCGCGCGCGCCCGCCGGCGCTGCACACGCTGGCCGATATCGTGGCGTACCTCGGCGCGACCCCGACGGCGGCGGCACCGAGCGCCGAGGCGGCAAAAGCGAAACCGATGCGTCGCAATGAACTCGGCCGCTTCGTGCTCGAACTCATGGCCGCGCCGGCGGCCGGCTTCGCGGCTCCGGGCCTGGTCGACGGCGAGCCGGTGTTCGTGCTCGGCGGTGCCGGTCTGGACGCCGCGGTCGTGGCCGCGCTACGCAGCAACGGGGTCGAGGCGCGCGCGGTGGACGCGTTGCCCGACGGCGCGAAGCGCTGCATCTATCTGGGCGGCCTGCGCCGCGTCGAGGACGAGGCGCAGGCGATGGCGGTGAACCGCGAGGCGTTCGTCGCCGCGCAGCGTCTGGCCGGCGTCGACGATGCGCTGTTCGTGACCGTGCAGGATACTGGCGGCAATTTCTGCTTGCGTAACGCCGATGCGCGCCGCGCGTGGCTCGCGGGCCTGCCCGCGCTGGTCAAGACCGCGGCGCTGGAGTGGCCGCGCGCGACGCTGAAGTCGATCGACCTGGAGTGCGGCGCGCGCGACGACGCGGCGCTCGCCGAGGCCATTGCCGGCGAGCTGCTGCTGGGCGGCGGCGAGATCGAGGTTGCCTTGCCCGCCGCTGGCGGCCGCTACACGCTGAAGAGCGTCGCGCGCGCCGTGCGTCCGTCGCTCGCTGCGGTCGATGCCGGCGACGTTGTCGTTGTTTCGGGCGGCGCGCGCGGTGTGACCGCTGCGTGCATCGTGGAGTGGGCCAAGCAGTGCAAGGCGCGGTTCGTGCTGCTCGGACGCACGCGCTTGAGCGACGAACCCACCGATTGCGCGGGCGTCGTCGACGAAGCGCAGTTGAAGCGCATCGTGCTCGCGCGTGGTGCATCGCTCACGCCGAACGAACTGTCCAGGGAAGCCGATCGTATCCTCGGCGCGCGCGAAATCCGCGCGACGCTCGCCGCGATCGAAGCCCAGGGCGCGCAGGCGCGCTACGAGTCGGTCGCGGTCGACGATGCCGCTGCGCTCGCCGCGACGCTGGCGCGGGTGCGCCAGGACTGGGGTCCGATCGCGGGTGTCGTGCATGCCGCGGGCGTGCTTGCCGACCGCCGCATCGTCGACAAGACGCTGGCGCAGTTCGACCTCGTGTTCGGCACCAAGGTCGGCGGGCTGCACGCCTTGCTTGCCGCGACCGCGGCCGATCCTCTGAAGTTACTGTGCGTGTTCTCGTCGGTGTCGGCGCGCTGCGGCAATACCGGGCAGAGCGACTACGCGATGGCCAACGAAGTGCTGGCCAAGGTCGTCGCGGCCGAGGCACGCAAGCGCCCGGGCCTGCGCGCGAAGTCGCTGGGCTGGGGGCCGTGGGAAGGCGGCATGGTCACGCCGGCGTTGAAGGCGCGCTTCGCCGAGCTCGGTGTGCCGATGATTCCGCTTCAAGCCGGCGCGAAGATGTTCGCCGACGAAATGAGCGACTCGCGTACCGCCGACATCGAGCTCGTGCTCGGCGGCGAGCCGCGCGGCGAAGCGCTGCTGATGGATGGTTCCGAGGCGCGCGTGCAGGGCGTGGAACTCGTCGTCTCGCGCGCCAGCCATGCCTTCCTCGAGGGCCACGCGGTGAAAGGTACGCCGGTAGTGCCGGTCGTGCTCGTCGCCGAATGGATGGCGCGCGCGGCGCGCAGCTTCCGTCCGGGTCTTGCGCTGGCCAGCCTGCACGAGCTCAAGGTGCTCAAGGGTATCCGGCTAGCCGGTTTTGAGAATGGCGGCGATCGCTGCCGCATCGAGGCGACGCCGCTGCCGAGCGCGCGCGGCGCGCAGCTCCTGATGACCGTGCGCGACGCGCGCGGCGTGCTGAACTACAGCGCGCGCGCGGAACTGTTACCGGAGCCCCCCAAAGCCCGACGCGAAGCGCCAGAGCTCGTCCTCGACACCTGGAGCGGCGAAAGCATCTATCCCGAGTTGCTGTTCCATCGCAAGCAGTTCGAGCTGATCGACGAAGTGCACGGCATCTCCGACGAGGGCATCGGCGCGACGGTGCGCGGCGTCGACGCGGCGGGCTGGGACAGCGAGAGCTGGTCGCTCGACGTCGCGGCGCTCGACGGCGGCTTGCAGATCGCCGCGCTGCACGGCCGGCGCATGCTCGGCGGCCAGACGCTGCCGACCGCGATCGCGGAGTTGCGGCACTTCGGCGCCGAGCCGATCGTCGGCCCGATCACGGCCACCGCGTACATGCGCAAGGTCGGCGCCAGCGACACGACGACGGACATCGTGCTGACCGACAAGAGCGGAAGGCGCTATGCCGAGATGCTGGGCGTACAGAACCACGCTCTGCCGAATTAGTCGCATGTTCGAGCCCACCTTCGAGCCCGTCGCCATCGTCGGACGCGCCTGCGTGTTGCCGGGCGCGCTGAGCCCGGCCGCACTCTGGGAAGCGGTCGTCAACGGACGTGATCTGGTCACGCGCGTGTCCGCGGATCGCTGGCGCCTCGCGCCCGAGCACGCGTTGTGCGCGCCCGATGCGCCGCGGCCGGATCGGGCGTGGTCGGATCGCGGCGGCTACGTGGAAGGCTTCGAGTCGATCTGGAATCCTGACGGCTTCGCGGTCGCGGCAGCCGAGCTCGAGGGGCTGGACCCGCTGGTGCACTGGACGCTGCATTGCGCGCGCGAGGCGCTGCGCGAGGCGCGCGCGGCGGGCCGCGTGGGCGCGATCTTCGGCAATCTCGGTTTCCCGACCGCGCACATGGCCGCGTTCTGCGAGCAGGTCTGGACCGGCGAGGGGCAGGGCGATTCGCGTAACCGCTTCATGAGCGGCGGCACCGCGGCGATGCTCGAGCGCGCGTTGGCGCTCGAGGCCGGGAGTTTCTGTCTCGACGCCGCGTGCGCGTCATCGCTCTACGCGATCAAGCTCGCGTGCGACGCATTGCACGATGGCCGCGCCGACGTGATGCTCGCCGGAGCCGTACAGCGCGCGGACGATCTTTTCCTCCATGTCGGCTTCTGTGCGCTCGGCGCGCTGAGCAAGTCCGGGCGCTCGCGGCCGTTTCATCGCGACGCCGATGGGCTGGTGCCGGCCGAAGGCGCGGCGTTTCTGGCGCTCAAGCGCCTGGCCGACGCGCGCCGTGACGGCGACACGATCCATGGAGTGATCCGCGGCGTCGGGCTCTCGAACGACGGCCGCGGCAAAGGGTTTCTGGCGCCGAGCGAAGAGGGTCAGCGACGCGCGATCAGCGCCGCGTATGCGATCTCGGGGATCGAGCCGAAGCAGGTTTCGCTGATCGAATGCCACGCCACCGGCACGCCGGTGGGCGATGCCACGGAGTTGCGCAGCAGCGCGAGCGTGTTCGCGCAAGCGCGCAACCTGCCGATAGGCTCGCTCAAATCCAACCTCGGCCACCTCATCACCGTCGCGGGCGCGGCGGGCCTGATCAAAGTGCTCGAAGCGATGCGCAACGGCGTGCGTCCGCCGACCTTGCATTGCGGCGATCCCAATCCGGCCCTGCAGCAGACGCCGTTCCGGTTGTTGCGCGAAGCCGAGCCCTGGACCAGCGACGGGCCGCGAATCGGGGCGATCTCCGCCTTTGGCTTCGGCGGCAACAACGCGCATCTGATCGTTTCGGAAGACGACAACCGCATTGGCTGCGAGCGTGTCGCTGCCGCCGCGCGTCCGGTCGCGATCGTCGGCATCGGCGCGAAGATCGCCGATGCGCCCGATCGCGCCGCGTTTGCGCGCGCGCTGTTCGACGGCCGCGCAGCGCGCGACGGCGGCATGGACTCAGACGCTCGCGCACCGCGCGACGGCCGCATGGATTCCTTCGAGCTCGATATGGAGGGTCTGCGTTTTCCGCCGCGCGACCTCGAGCAGGCGCTGCCGCAGCAACTGGCGCTGCTCGCGGCCGCCCGCGAGGCGCTCGCGGAGACGAGCCCGCTGCCGCGCGAACGCAGTGCGGCGCTGATCGGCCTGGAGCCCGACCCGGAAGTCGCGCGCCACGGTGCGCGCTGGCGGCTCACCAACGGTCGCGACGACGACTGGGCGGCACGGGCACGCGTCACGCTGGGGCCGGCGCTCGAGGCCGCCGCGGTGCTGGGCTCGATGCCGAACATCCCGGCCAATCGCCTGAACTCGCAGTTCGACCTCGGCGGGCCGTCGTTCACGCTGCAGGCCGGCGCAGCGTCAGGGACGCACGCGCTGCGCATTGCGGCGCGTGCGCTCGCGTGCGGCGAGCTCGACGCGGCGATCGTCGGCGCGGTCGATTTCGGGTGCGAGGCGGTACATCGTGCGGCGAGCGGGGAAGGGGCCGGCGACGCGGCGGTGGCATTGGTGCTGAAACGGCTCGAGGACGCGCAGCGCGATGGCGATCGTGTCTATGCCCTGGTGGACAATGACGCGCTGGTGGACGATGCCTTCACAGGAGCGACGTCGGTCGTGACCGAGGCGCCGCGGTCGCGACTGACGTCGCTCCTGCAAGCGCGGTTCGGATACGCGCACGCAGCTTTCGGACTGGTGGAAACCGCCGCCGCGGCGCTTGCGCTGCATCATCGGCGCGATTTCGACGGCGAGCCGTGGCTCTGCGCCGAGCCGCGCCGTGCGGCGAATCTCGTCGAAGCCTCGGCGCATCCACGCCGTGCCGAACAGGCCGTTGCGCGATTGCACTGTTTCGCAGGCGCGCACAAGGATGCGGTGATAGCCGCGCTGAAGAACGATCGTCGCGGTCTCGACGGTCCGGCGCGCTGCGTGCTCGTCGCGACCGAAGCGTCGCTGGCCGCGGTGCGCGCGCGAGCGATCGCGCACCTGGAAACCGGCGCGCCCGCCGGCCGCAGCGTGTTCTTCCGCGCGCGGCCGATAGTCGGGGAGATCGCGTTCGCGTTTGCCGGCGCGGGCGCGTCGTACCGCGGCATGGGCCGCGAGCTGCTGCTGCACCTGCCGCAACTGCACGAGCGCCTGCGCACGCGCAGTCAACGCCTCGCGACCGCGCTCGACTGGTCCTTCGCGGCGGGGGAGGCGGCGCCGAGCGTATTCGAGCAGCTGTGCGGTTCCTCGGCACTGTCGCAGTTGCATCTGGCGTTGAGCGAGGACCTGCTCGGCCTCAAAGCCGACGCATGGCTCGGCTACTCGTCGGGCGAGACGAACGCGCTGATCGCGGCGGGAGTCTGGAATGATCCCGACGCGCTGATGGGCGACATGGAATCGTCGGGGCTGCTCGAGCGCGAGCTCGCCGGCCGCTTCGATGTCCTCGCGCGTGCGTGGGGCGAACCCGCCGCCGGCCCTGGTGCAGAGTGGGAATGCTGGACCGTCGCCGCGCCGCTGGATGAGGTGCGCCGCGCGCTGGCCGGGCTGGATCGCGTGCGCATCGCGATTGTCAACGACGACGCGAGCTGTCTCATCGCGGGCGCAGCAGCCCAGTGTTGCCGCCTGGTCGAACGGCTCGGCGCGGCGCGTTGCATGCAGCTGGACTATTCGCTCGTGGTGCACGTGCCCGAGCTGCGCGGCGCCGAGCGCGCGTGGCTGGCCGTGCATCGCCGCGCGACGTCGGCACCGCGTCGCGGGCGTGTCTACAGCACGGCGAGCGGCCGGCCCTATGCGCCGGACACTGAAGCATGCGCGCAGGCGATGCTCGCGCAGGCGGTCGACACGATCGACATCCGTGCGCTCGTCGACAACGCGTGGAACGACGGCGTGCGCGTGTTCGTCGAACATGGACCGGGCGGCACCTTCGGCCGCGCGATCCGTCACGTACTCGGCGGGCGCGAGGCGCTCGTGGTGAGCCTCGATCGTCAGGGCGACGGCATCGAGACCGTGCTCGGCGCGACCGCGGCGCTGCTCGCCGCCGGTGTGGCGGTGGATCATCTGGCACTCGAAGCCGCGCTCGCGCCAGTGCCACGCGTCGAAGCCAAGCGTCCGCGTCGCTTCGACGCGCACCCGCCGCCCGTGCGCCTGCCAACCCGCGAGGAACCGTTGCAGGCGATGGCGCCGGCGCCGCGGCTGCCGGCGATTCTGGAGCGCACGATTCTCGAACGCGCGATGCGCGAGCCCGCGGCCGTAGCGCTGCCCGTCGCGGCGCCAGCGCCCCTCGCATCGCCGCTTGTGCGAGCGACGCATCCCGCGCTCGAAGGAATCCGGGCCGAACTCGCGCGACTGGCGAGTGCGCAAGCGGCATTCACCGCGGCGCAGACGCAGGCGCATGCGCAGTACCTCGCACTGCAGGAAAAAGCGAACGCGCTGCTCTTGCACGCCGGCCGCTCTGCGGCCTTCGGGGAGGCCGTCATTCCCGCGCCGGCGGCAATCCACGTCGATTCGGTCGTGCAACCTGCGGAAGCGGAAAAAATGGATTACTGGCTGCATCCGCAGCCGGCCCTCCGGGCCCTCCGCTGTGCGGATGTTCGCTACGGCGTGCTGCCTGCGCAGCCGCGCTCGCGCGGGCATGACGCCGAAAGCGTGCGCTTCTGCCGCGAGCAATTGATGATCCATGCGGAAGGCAACATCTCGGAGATCTTCGGCGCGCAGTTCGCAGCGCAAGACGGCTTCAAGCGGCAGGTCCGCATGCCGCGTCCTCCGTTGCTGCTCGCCGACCGCGTGACCGCGCTCCACGCCGAGCCTATGAGCATGGACAAGGGCTCGATCACCACGCAGACCGACGTCGGCGCCGAGCCCTGGTATCTGCACCAGGGCCGCATGCCGGGCGGCGTGATGGTGGAGGCAGGGCAGGCGGACCTGATGCTGATTTCCTACCTCGGCGTCGACGCGCTCAATCGGAGCGAGCGCGTCTACCGCCTGCTCGGCTGCGAACTCACCTACCACGGCGAGTTGCCGCGCGCGGGGGAGACGATCACCTTCGACATCCATCTCGACGGCCACGCCGCACAGGGCGACGTGCGCCTCATGTTCTTCCACTACGACTGCGTCAACGGCAGCCGGAAACAACTGACGGTCAGAAACGGCCAGGCCGGATTCTTCACCGACGCCGAGCTCGCCGGCTCCGCGGGTTGCCTGTGGACGCCCGAGGGTCAGGAGATCGTCGCGAACCCGCGCCTGGATCCGCCGCGCGCGATGAGCAAGCGCACGAGTTTCGATCGCGCCGCGCTCGAGGCGTTTGCGAACGGCGATGCGCATGCGTGCTTCGGTGCCGGTTTCGAGTTCGCGCGCACGCACACACGAAGTCCACACATCCAGACCGGCGACATGCTGCTGCTCGACCGCGTGACCGCGTGCGAGCCACGCGGCGGTCCCTGGCGACGCGGGTATCTCAAGGCCGAGCTCGACATCGATCCATCGCGCTGGTTCTTCGATGGACATTTCAAGAACGATCCGTGCATGCCCGGCACGCTGATGCTGGAAGGGTGCCTGCAGGCGCTCGCGTTTCATCTCGCCGCGTGCGGCTACACGCTCGAGCACGACGGCGCGCGCTTCGAGCCGGTACCCGAACTCGCCTACAAACTGCAGTGCCGCGGCCAGGTGATTCCGAGCTCGACGCTGCTGGTGACCGAGGTGTTCGTCGAGGAGATCGTTGCCGGACCGGTGCCGACGATCTGGGCCGACCTGCTGTGCACGGTCGACGGATTGAAGGCGTTCCATGCGCGACGTCTTGCGCTGCGCCTAGTGCCGGATTTTCCCGCCGTAGACAGCGAGGGCCTGCTCGCGTCGGCGCTCGGCCGCCCGTCGCGCGCGTTCGGGACTATGTACGAGCGCTTCGACGGCACGCTGCGCGCGCCGCGCCTGCCGGCACCGCCGTACCTGTGCATGAGCCGCATCGCGCGCGTCGACGGCACGCAGGGTGAGATGCGCTCCGGCGCGCGCGTCGTGGCCGAATACGAGGTGCCGCGCGACGCCTGGTACCTCGACGACGCCGGCGTAGCTCCATTCGCGGTGCTGCAGGAAGCCGCGCTGCAACCGTGCGGGTGGTTGTCGAGCTGGGCCGGTTGCGCGCTGGCCAGCGAGGAAGAACTGCGCTTCCGCAACCTGGACGGCCGCGGCACACAGCACTCCGAATTGAGCGGCGGCGAGACGCTCAGCACGGAAGCCACGCTCACTTCGGTCGCAGCGTCCGGCGGCATGATCATCGTCGCGTTCGACGTGCGCTGCGGGGTCGGTGCGCGCGAGGTCTACACGCTGAAGACGGTGTTCGGATTTTTCCCGCGCGCCGCGCTCACGGCGCAGGCTGGCCTGCCACGCAACGATCTGCACGAGGCGCTGCTACGCCGCGAACCGAACGCCGTGCGCGAGTTCGACGAAACATCGATGCTGCGCATGATCGACCGCGTCGACGGCGTCTGGCCTGATGCGATTCGCGCGTGCAAACGCGTCGATGCCGGCGAGTGGTTCTTCAAGGCGCACTTCTTCCAGGATCCCGTGCAACCCGGCTCGCTCGGTGTGCAGGCGATGCTCCAGACGCTGGAGCAATGGGTGCGCATGACACGCGGGGCATCAGTGGGCGTCGTGGCGCCGCTGCTCGGACGCGAGCACGCATGGAAATACCGCGGGCAGGTGCTGCCGCACCATCGCGAAGTGGCGATCACCTTGCAGGTGACCGAACCCGGCCCCGATTACGCCATCGCCGACGCGAGCCTGTGGGTCGACGGCGAACGGATCTACGAGGCGAGCGGGATCGGCCTCCGCCTCTGAGGACGGGTCGAGACCTGCCCTAACGGATGGGGCCGGGCATGGTGCGCGGCAGAATGCGACCGGAACCGCCAACCAGACAGCCTTTTCTCGTTGACCTGCGGAGCTGGATCTCGTCGTCGCGCCGCGCACGAGCGCGGGCCGTCGCGCCGCAGCCCGATCGAACCACGCCGGTCCGCTCGAACGATCAGGCGGGTGACGGCTAGCTAGCCTTGTCCTGTTTGACCGTCTCGGTATGAGCAGCTGCCAGCCATCGGCCACCAACGCGAACCCAGGTGGTGGTGTCCAGGCAAACCATCTCCTGCGGCTGACCCTTCATCTCGAATTCTTGCACCACCTCGTAGGTGGCGACCGCCACATCCTCGGTGGGGAAGAAGACTTTCTCGTTGGAGAAGGCGAACGCGGTGATCTTCGCCGGGCCTTCTTTGGCCATCGTGATGTATTCGGCCGGGCTGAAATGGTGGATACCGAACATGGCCACACTGGTCGCCGTTTCGGTCAGCAGCGCCGCGGCTTTTTCCGGCTCCTGGTCCAGCATCGACTGCCAGAATTCGGTCTCGAGCTTCATGATGTCGGCTGCACTGGTCATATCGTTTTCCTAGCGATGGGGAGACGGGAGTTTTGTCGAATGCGTCTCGGCCTCTGTTCGCCGGTCATGCCTGCCGCGCTCGTGGAGCCGGCGAGAATCTGTGGAAAATTCCACGCGGCGACTTTTTGCTGCGCATTCGACAAGTTCTGAAAGAACTGCATCAAGGCTTCAGTCCGCTACTGATGAATTCGGATGAAACCCGATGACACGCGCAAGGTTTAGTTGCCGCAGTGCATAAGCGGCGTGAAGCAGTGAAGAGATCTGCTTGGGCCCGTCAGCTGCACCGCCCGAGGAACCGGACGGTGCAATTCTTCTGCATTACACGCGTCAAACCATCGGCAGCGGCATCAGTTGCCATTGTTCGCGTGTTGCGAAGTAGTGGTGGTTGTCTGCGTTGCGCGCCGCCGACGCCGGAGTGCTGACCGCGAGGTTAGGCGGGTTTGTCGTGCCGTAGGTCACGTCGTCGGTGTTGGGCACGATGTCGAAATGGCTAGCTTCGTGCACGAGAATGCTGCCCTTGGAGCAGGGCGCACCGGCATTGGGATAGCCCCGGTACCAGAGGTGGATGCGGTACGGCGGGTTCGGATAGTCGTATGCAATGGCGCTCGGCGCGGCGGGGCAGGTGCGATGAACACGAACGGCTGCGACGACAGCGCGTTGTAGATGCGCGTGAAGTTCGAGCGTATCGTCGAATAGCGCGACGCGTTGTACGTACCGAACCACCAGGTGTAGCGCGTGCCCGTGCTGCCGGTGTCATTCTCCATCGAACGTCGATGAAAGTGCCCTCGTTGCATACGAGGTGAAATTCCCAGGTGGACTCGACCAGACCGTTGCCGGCCCTGCCTGACTGAACCTGCGTAGTACGCCCCTGGGGGGCGCAGATAAATTGTCTGCTGCAACGGCAGCGCGGCTCCGGCCATACGCCAGCCTCCGCTGATGCGGTGCATCCGGCACCGTTCCAGAAGTCATCGATGGTTCCCCTTGCGTCAAGCTACTACGGTACCGGCTGGACGCGGGGCCGGCGTTCGTCCAGGGAAGGTGATCGCACGAGCGTGGCGCGGCAGGGAACCCAGCGTTTATCACGGCGGACCTGACGTTCTCGTATCTGGATCCCATCGACCTCCGGCCAACGGCGACCGAGGCCAACCTGCATGTCTATCGCGAAGCAGGAGCAGTCCTGACCGATCTCGCCGGATCGGTCGATGTGGCAGCCAATACCGGCACGGTGAGCGGCGTTACCCAATTCTCGAACTGGACGTTGGCCGAGCCGTCCGTGACGGATCTTGCCATCACGGTCAGCGACGGGCTGACGTCGGTGGAAACCGGCCAGTCGCTCATCTACACGATCACTGCAACCAACAATGGCCCGGAGCCGGCTACCGGCGCCATCATCACGGATAGCTTCCCGCCCTCGATCAGTTGCCCGAGCTGGACCTGCGCAGCCAGCCGTGGCGGTAGTTGTACGGGGGCGGGCAGCGGCGGCATTTCCGATGCCGTGGTATCGCTGCCGTCCGGTGCTTCCGCCGTGTACACCGCGAACTGCTCAGTAGGCCTGATCGCAGCCGGGAACGTTCTTGCCAATACGGCGACGATTTCGCTGACCGCGCCGGCCAGTGCAACCGATCCCAACCCGACCAACAATTCGGCGACCGATACCGATGCTCTGGTAAAACTGGTCAATGTGGCAATTGAGAATTCCGACGGCACGGCGAACGCGACGGCTGGCGGCACGGTCGCGTACCAGATCCTGGTGAGTAATGCCGGGCCGAACACCGCGACCACGACCACGACAGATGCATTCCCGGCCACGCTGGTTTCGTGCAGCTGGACGTGTGCCGCTTCGGCCGGCAGCGTGTGTACGGCATCGGGCAGTGGAAATATTTCCGACGACGGAACCGTGCTCGCCGGCGGAACGCTGACCTACGGCGCGCTCTGCCACATTTCGCCGACGGCCACCGGAACCCTCGTCAACACGGCTTCTGTCGTCGTACCGGCTGCTTTGGAGCGAGACACCACTCCCGGCAACAATGCGGCGACCGACACGGATACCGTGGGCGTGCTGGCCGACGTGCCGTTGCAATCACCGATGATCGCCAGTACGTGCAGGTCGGCGATTCGCTGAACTATCTCATCACGGTCAGCAACTCGGCCGGTCCGAGCACCGCGTTGGCGACCGTGACCGACGTGCTGCCGTCCGAGCTGTCGAGCGGCGAGTGGTCCTGTATCTCGTTCGGCGCGGCAAGCTGTGCGGGCGGCGTCGGCAATACGCTCACCGATACCGCGACACTGCCAGCAGGAACGCACGTGACCTATGTCTATTCGGCGACCGTGCAGCCGGGCAGTCCGGATGGCGTGATCATGAACTCAGTCAACGCGATCGTCGCGAACAACGGTGATCCAAATTCGCTCAACAACACAGCGAGCGATACGCCGTGGGATCAGATCGTGATCTCAAGGACGGATTTGAAGGCGCGCCGCTGACACGTCCGCTGGAGGGTTTCGTTGGAAGCACTGACCGGGTGAGCGCGCAGCTGTCGATCGATGCCGGTTTGTTTGATGGTCTGACCATGACGCCGGTGACCGTGCTGATCGGTCATGAGGCAAGCGGCCGTACGCTGTTTGCGCTCGAACTCGCGCGATTTGGTCTGGCGTTCGTGATGCGCACCGTGATGAACGACATTCACGGACTGAGCGAGCGCAGCGGCTGGCAGATGTTCGCAGGAAGCCACGACCTGCTGCGGTTGATTTGGCAGTCGGCTTCCGCGGACGGCAATGACGGCTATCTGCAAGTAATGGTGGGTGCCACGCCACTGCTGGTCAACGGACACAGCGAGCGGGAACCCCTGGTCAGCTTGCGTACCATGATGGAAAGAAACGTGACCGGGACTACGCTGATTTCGATCCCGAAGAAAAACTGACCTTCAGCATCGCCCCGACGGCTGTCGAGTCAGAAACGACGCAATACCTCGCACGTGAAACTGCCGTTGCGATTGGGCTTGGCGCTGTGCGGAAGCCTGCATAGCAGGCCTCCGCCTCGGACCGGTGACTCAGGTCGCCATGGTCAGGATGCTCGGCGCGCCATTGGCCTTGTCGGTGAAGACGACATAGGCATTGCCCTGGTAGACAGTGGGGCTCATGGCGTATTTGGGGTTCAGCCGAGATACGTGTAAAAACCGATCACAGAATCTCGAATTCTCATAGGAATCAGCCACTTAGCCGATAAAGATTCTCTCGCGGCGCTGGTGAGTTACCATGCGCGCGTTAGCGTGTAAGCGGATGGGCGCAAGCCAAGCGCTAACCCCCGCCCCCGCAAGGGTCTGGACCCATGTGTCCAGATGCCAGCAAACGATCCAGGTATGCCACGGTGAGCTGGCCATGCACGCTGGCAAGATCCACGGCTATCTAGGGTTGAATGTGAACACAATCCCGGAGATCGCGGCTCCAGGGTCCGGAGGTGGGGGAAATGATTCCGCATCTTTGAAGGCGCGAACGATAGACTTGTCTACGGCCCTCACGCCGCACGGCTTAACCCAGCTCAGATTCAGCAGAAGGCCGTCGCCATCGAACTTCGCCATGATTTCGCATGGCGAAGACCAAGATGGATCGGCCGGCTTGCGCCATAGGGCCATCGCCTTCTCAAGAACTTCGGCCTGCCATGCCGCCATCTCGGCAGAACGATCTTTCTGCTCCTTACACCTATAGATCCCAATAGTTGTCGTGTGTATGGCAATGCCGACCGCCGCATCCTTTCCCGTAGTTTCTATCTTGTAAGAGTCCCCGCCAGCCGCGGCTACGTTTTTTGTAGCGTAGTAATGAATTTTTGAAGGATGAGAGACTTCAAAGTAAGCCGTTTTCAAGAATTCACAGCTATTCGTGTCAGAGACCGGTCGAATAGTTTTTTGATACGGCGTCATTTCAGGCTCTGCAGACGCCGATACACTTAAGAGCACAGCTAAAAGACATATCATCGCTCTCACGGCCCTCTCCCTGCTGAAGTATTCGTGTGATCAATCCCACGTTATCGCCGGAACCCCGTGGCTCAATCACACCTGACCTGACCCGCCCGGTGCGACGCACGAGATGCATTCATAAAAAACGGGCTCATCGCGGAATCGTGTGGGTGATTCCGGCATCCCGTAGTTGCTGCGACCTCGTCAATCAAGCCATC
>WUUC01058320.1_pt1 | contig 21677 bp, 17 predicted proteins | sample 6278441 | NCBI WGS metagenome assembly WUUC01 (sample SAMN13675441, study PRJNA597444) | soil metagenome | isolation source: soil | place: USA: Washington | collected 2017-10
CACCCTGCGTGGGATGAGCGGCTTGACCGCGTAGTAGGCGCTCACACGGCGCGGCCGCGACCGTGAGCCGCGGTAGCGCTCGTACAGCAGTTCTGCATCCGCTGGTTCGGGCGCTCGACCGGGAATGACATCGCACATCTCGGGTGACGGTAACTGTCCGATGTAGCGGCAGCAAACACTCATTCACAGAAATACGCACACGGGTTGATGCGTAAGGGAAGTACGCAAGCGGGTCACTGCGTAAAACGAGGACGACCGGCTGTGAGCACACATCCGTTCCCCGGCACGAAAGTTCACGGATATGCTCGCTGCGTCTTAGTCGTCCGGGGGAAAGGCTGAGCGGAGCGGTGCTCGATCTGTCGGTGAGGTGTGCGGCTCGCACCGTGGAGGTGCCAGCGGTGACGGCGGTCCGATCGGAACACGACCGGTCGCGAGCCGAGCGCCGAGGCGTCGGGCTGTGAATGTCCTCCGCCGCCGCTGGCGAGTCGTTGCGCTGGTCACCGCCGTCGCGCTGGCCGGAACGCTCGGCGGCGTGGCGGCCGGTGATCGTTCGCGGGCGGCGACCGCGACGGTTCGGATCCCCGCGACCCCGGACGATCTGCAGTACACCGACCGTCTGACGAACACCTACAAGCGGATCGCCGAGAGTGCGCCCGTCCGAGCCGATGTTCAACGACGCCTCGGCGGCGCCCGCGGCCTTGGCCTCTCGGCCACGCCCGTGCCGAACACCGAGCTCATGGAGCTGACCGCTCGGGCGCAGACGTCCGATCTCGCGCGGCGCGCCGCGGACGTGTGGGCGATGGCGCTCGTTTCGCGGGTCCGTGCGGACGCCCGGGCGGACAAGAGCGCCGCCCGCGCGGGACTCGCGTCCGAGCTCGCGAGCAGCGAGCAGCGTCTTCTGCGGCTGCGCAGAGAGCTCGCAACCACGGCGGATCGAGTGCGGCGCATGGAACTCGGCGAGCGTCTCCGTGTCGGGCAGCTCGCGCATCAAGCGCTTGCTGCGCAGGCGGCCGCCGGCCCCGACGGCCGTGACGTGGGCAATGTGCTGTCGGTCTCCCAGCGGGCAACGCGCAGCGGCGGTCAGTGGCGTCGCGCCGCAACCGAGATTGCGCTGGGCCTCGTCCTCGGGCTGGTCGCCGGGGTCGGCCTCGCCTTCGTATTGGAGCGGCGCAAGCCGCAACTGGACACGCTCGAGGAGATCGAGCGCGCGGCAGGAGCTTCCGTGCTCGCCACGATCCCGACCTTCCGCACCGCCACCTCGAGAAGGGACGGACCCCCTGGGCCAGTTGCTTCCCTGCAGGTGCTACCGCAGGCCCTGCGCCCCGCGCTCAACGGCGCGTCGGGACCGCACTCGGCCTTCGGCGATCTGCGCGCACGGTTGCTCTCCGACGAGACCGTGTCGGGGGAGCTCCGGCGGGACTGCGACGGTGAGCGTGCTGCGGCCGGGCGCGCGTCCCGCGCCCTGCTCGTGACGAGCGCGAACCAGGGCGACGGCAAGTCGACGGTCGCGGGGAACCTGGCCGTCGCGCTGTCGCGGGCTCGGCACCGCGTCCTGCTCGTCGACGGCGACCTTCGCCGCCCCACGCTCCATCGCTACTTCGGGTTGGCCAACGACCACGGCCTGAGCGAGCTGCTCCTTGCACCGCGAGAGCCGGGCCTGGGTCGCTGCCAAGCCGAGACTGCACGAACTCCCCTGCCGACGCTGAGCGTCCTCCCGAGCGGTCCACGCGCGGCCGAGGCCGCCGAGCTGATCGCCTCGACGCGCATGGCCCAGGTGATGGCGAAGCTCAAGCCCGACTACGACTTCGTCGTCGTCGATTCGCCGGGCCTCGCGACGGCAAGCGATGCCGCCGCCGTCGTCCCGAGCGCCGACGCGGTGATCTTCGTCGTGGGCGGCACGCCGGTCAGCGACGACACGATCCATGCTGCTCGCCGGCAACTCGAGGGATGGGGCGCCCGTACCGTCGGCATCGTCGTGAACCGGTGTGGGGCGCGGTCCGGCGCTCAGGGAGCCGCGCCGTGACCTTGCCGGCGGCAGCGGAGTGGGATCACGCGGACGACGGCCGGCGTGTGGCGAGCGTCGCAACCGTCCGACCGTCGTCGCTCTTCGTGAAGCGCGCGATGGACGTCGTCGTGGCGACTATCGCCATCGTCGTGCTGTGCCCGCTGCTGCTCGCGATCGCGGCCCTGATCGCGATCGACTCCGGACGACCCGTCCTCTACGCCGGCGAGCGCGTGGGCTCGCGTCCGCGGCGGCGGAACGGAAGCATCGAGTGGGAGGTCCGCACGTTCCGGATGCTCAAGTTTCGCACCATGTGCGCCGACGCGGCCGTGTCGCCGCTTCACCGCGAGTTCGTGCGCGCATTCGTGGCCGGACAGATCCCCGCCGGCCCGGCGGGCGCCGTCCTCTTCAAGCTCGCCGACGATCCGCGCGTGACCCGGGTGGGGCAGTGGCTGCGCGCGACGAGCCTCGACGAGGTGCCACAGCTCTTCAACGTCCTCGCCGGGACGATGAGCCTCGTCGGCCCGCGGCCGGTGCCCCCGTACGAGGTCGCCGGGTACGAGGAGCGTCACATGTCGCGGCTCGCCGCTGTGCCGGGGATCACGGGCATCTGGCAGGTCCGCGGACGTGGTCGCACGTCGTTCGAGGAGATGGTTCGGATGGATGTCGAGTACGTCCGCACGCGGTCGTTGCGGCTCGACGTCTGGTTGCTGCTCTGCACGATCCCGCAGGTTCTCTCGAGAAGAGGTGCGAAATGACGGCTGCGCTGCGAGGGTCGACGATGACCTTCATCCACCAGGCGAGGTCACTCGATCGATCGGGGCGGATCGGGGTCGTGATCGTCGGCTGCGGCTATTGGGGTCGCAACTACGCCCGGGTCCTGGACGAGCTACCCCAGTCCTATGTCGCGGCCGTTTGCGACGAGTCGCTCGAGCGCCTGGGCGCCATCGCGACCGCATTCCCAACCGTGCCCGTGACGAATGACCTGGACCAGGCGCTCGCACTTCCCGGCGTGCAAGCCGCGGTGATCGCAACACCTCCGTCGGCACATCTCGATGTGGCGACGCGATGCCTCAGCCAGGGGGTGCATGTCCTCGTCGAGAAGCCGATGACGACGAACAGCGCGGACGCGGAGTCGCTCACCCAGCTCGCCGACGAATGCGGGCTGACGCTGATGGTCGGGCACACGTTCGTCTACAACGCCGGCGTCCGCAAGCTCAAGGAGTACGTGGACAACGGCGCCATCGGCCGCCTGTACTACCTCTACGCCCGGCGCACCAATCTCGGGCCGATCCGCACGGACGTCAACGCCGTGTGGGACCTCGCGCCGCACGACATCTCGATCTTCGAGTACCTCCTCGGCTCGGCGCCGGAGTGGGTGAGCGCGATCGGCGCGTCTCTTCTGTGCGAAGGCAACGCCGACGTCGGCTTCGTGTCGCTCATGTACCCCAACGGCATCGCCGCCCACATGCACCTGTCGTGGGCGGATCCCAACAAGACCCGGGAGGTCGTCGCTGTCGGAAGCGAGAAGCGCATCCTCTTCAACGACCTCGACCCGCTCGAGCGGGTGCGCGTCTTCGAGAAGGGCGTGAGCCGGGTCGCCGAGGAGCCGTCGACGTTCGGCGAGTTCACGTTCCTCCAGCGAGACGGCGACATCCTCAGCCCGATGGTGGAGGCCAGCGAGCCGCTGAAAAACGAGTGCGAGCACTTCGTCGAGTGTGTCCGCACGGGCCAACGACCGCTCACCGACGGGCGTGCCGGTCAACGCGTCATCGAGGTGATCGAGGCGATCGACGAATCCGTGCGCGCCAACGGAGTCCCGAAAGGCGTCCCCGGAACGAAAGGCGTCCCCGGAGCCTTTGCCGCGCCCACTCAGGAGGTCGTCGATGCGTCGCCCGCCATTGCCGCTCACTGATCTCGGAGCTCAACGTTCGGCCCTCGGCGGGGAGGTCGAGCGCGCATGCCTCGACGCGCTGACACGCGGCGAGTACATCCTCGGCCCCGACGTCGCCGCCTTCGAAGGGGAGTTCGCGCGCTTCTGCGGCGTCGCCCACGGCGTCGGCGTCGACTCGGGGACGTCCGCAATGGAGCTCGCATTGCGCGGCCTTGGCATCGGGCCGGGCGACGAGGTGATCACGGCGGCCAGCACGTTCGTCGCCACGACGCTCGCCATCGCGCACACCGGGGCGCGAGCGTGCCTCGTCGACGTCGACCCGTCGACGTACACGATCGATGCGGGCGCGGTGGCGGCGGCCGTCACCCCGCGGACGCGGGCGATCGTTCCGGTCCACCTCTACGGCCAGTGCGCCGACATGGAGCCGCTCCTGGCCCTGGCGCGGCGCCACGGTCTGTCGATTGTCGAAGACGCCTGTCAGGCGCACGGCGCTCGCCGCCGGGGGCGGCGCGCCGGGTCGCTGGGCGACGCGGCGGCCTTCAGCTTCTACCCGTCGAAGAACCTCGGCGCCGCCGGCGACGGAGGCATGGTCGTGACTCGACACGGCGATCTGGCCGAGCGCATCCGCATGCTGCGGAACTACGGGCAGCGCCGAAAGCACCACTCCGAGATCGTCGGCCACAACCGCCGGCTGGACACCGTGCAAGCGGCGATGCTGCGGGTGAAGCTTCCGCATCTCGAGCGCTGGAACGAGATGCGGCGCGTCCACGCCGCGTCCTACGACGAGGCACTGGCCGCGGTGCCGGTCATCCGGCCGAGCGTCGCCGCTGGGAACGAGCCCGTCTGGCACCTCTACGTCATTCGCGTGGCCGAGCGCGACAGGATCCGCGCGCGTCTCGCCGCGGACGGCATCGAGACCGGGATCCACTACCCCGTGCCGGTGCATCTGCAGCCGTCGCATCGTCCGCTGGGGTACGGGCCGGGCGACTTTCCGATCAGTGAACGACTCGCCGAGGAAGGCATCTCGCTGCCGATGTATCCGGAGCTCCCTCGGGACGCGGCCGAGCGCGTGGCGGCGGCACTCCATGCGGCGCTCGATGGACAGACCGTGTCCGGGCCCGCCGCCGTCCCGGTCGCGCAGTCGGGCAAGTGACGGTTCGCACGGCCACGCGCTCGTCGGACGTCCTGATCGTCGGCGGCAGCGCGCTCGCGATTGCCGCGGGCGCGTTCGCCACCACGGTCGGCGCCTCCCGGCTCGCGCTCCTCGCACTGCCGGCCGCGGCGCTCCTGCCCTACGCGATGCTCGCGATCGGCGACCTGCGGCGCGTGCTCCTCGCCGCGGTCGTGGCCGACGTGTTCCTGCAGTGGGACATCAACCTCGGCTATCAGGCGGCTGCCGGGGCGTTGGGCGCCGAGGCGGGCCTGAACATCTCGTTGACCACGTTCGCGCTCGCCGGGCTCTATGCGCTCTGGTGGGCCGAGCGCACGCGTCCGCACAACGACGCTCCCGCGCCCCGGTTCGAGCCCGCGGGCCCGTTGTTCGCCTACGTGGGCATCAGCGCGGTGTCGATCGCCGCGGCACGCGACCCGGCCCTCGGCGTCTACTACCTCGCCCTGCTCGTCCAGACGCTGCTTCTGTTCATGTACGTCGTGAGCACCCTGCGGAGCCGGCGCGACCTGCTGTTCGTGGTGAACACGCTCATGATCGCGACGGCCATCGAGGGCGCCGTGATGCTCGTGGTCTATGTGACCGGGGCGAACTTCGACATCGCCGGAATCAATACGGACTACCCAATGCCCGACGGTCCAGCAACGCCCGGGTATACGCGAGTCGGCGGAACCGTCGGCACGCCGAATACCGCCGCGGGAGTTCTCGTCGTGATGGTCCCGCTGGCACTCGCGCTGGTCGTGGGCCCGAGTCCGCGCTTCACCCGCGTGGCGGCGGCCACGGCGCTTGTCGCGAGCGTTCCCGCCCTGCTGGTCACCGGCTCGCGGGGAGGATGGGGCGGCTTCGTCGTCGGGTGCATCGTCCTCGCGGCCGTCGGCGTCACACGCGGCAAGCTCCCGACGAGGCGAGTCGTCGGTGCGGCGCTCGTGACGGCGGCGCTCGCATTGCCGCTCGCCGGGCTCGTCGCGGCCCGGATCACGGATCCGGCTCCGGGCTCATCGGCTTCGCGGATATCGATGGCGAGGCTTGCGGTCACGATGATCGACGATCGCCCGCTGCTCGGCGTCGGCCTCAACAACGTCGCCGTCAACATCGACCGCTACGCGGGGCCGGAGTTCACGGGTCAGTTCGTCTACACCATCCACGACAAGTACCTCCTCGTCGCGAGCGAATCAGGCCTCCTCGCCTTGGCGGCGTTCACCTGGTTCCTGGCGGCGACGATCGTCCAGGGCCTGCGCTGCCTGCGCTCGCGGGACCTGCTCGTCGTGTGGATCGCCGGCGGTCTCCTGTCCGGGGTGATCGCGCAGATGGTCCACATGACCGTGGACATATTCGCGAGCCGCCCACAGGTCGAGTCGCTGTGGATCGCCGCGGCACTGCTCGCGGCCATGGCAGTGCGGCAGACGGGACGCACGGTGGACTGCTGAGCGATGTGCAGGGTGCGCCGGCTCTCCGTCGCGATGGTCTCCTTCGACTTCGGCGAGGTCTGCGTGCCGATCGCCAACGCACTCAGCGACTCGGCCGACGTCACGCTGATCCTGCCCCGAAGCGAGCTTGAGCCGCTGGTACGCGACGTCGATCCGCGCGTCCGCGCACTGACGTTCGTCAAGCCACGGCTGCGACAACCGCTACGTCAAGCGATGATGTGCCGGACTGTCCTCCGCGCGCTCGCCGACTGCAAGCCCGATGTGATCCACCTTCAGCAGGGCCACTTGTGGTTCAACCTCGTGGCACTGCCCCTCCTCGGCCAGCGGCCGCTGGTCCTCACGATCCATGACCTCGCTGCCCACGTGGGGGATCAGGGTGGTAGGCGGACCCCACAGGCGGTGATGAACCTGGCCTTCAAGCGCGCGGATCAAGTGATCGTCCACGCCGAGCGACTGAGGGAGGCGATGGTGCAGCGCTATCGCCTGCCCGGGGCAAAGATTCACGTCATTCCGCACGTCGCGATCGGCAGCCTTGACGAGCAGCCGGCCGCACACGAGGACGGCCGGACCGTTCTCTTCTTCGGACGCATCTGGCCCTACAAAGGGTTGGAGTATCTCATTCGCGCCGAACCGCTAATCAGCGCTCGTGTGACCGACGTCCGGTTCGTCATCGCGGGCCGGGGCGAGCACTTCGGCCGCTACCGCGCGATGATGCGCGATCCCCGGCGCTTCACCGTGCTCAACGAGTTCGTGCCGAACGAGCGGCGCGCGCAGCTTTTCGCGGAGGCCACCGTGGTGGTCCTCCCGTACGTCGAGGCGTCCCAGAGCGGCGTAGTCCCGATCGCGTACGCCCACGCGAAACCGGTGGTGGCGACGTCGGTCGGCGGCCTGCCCGAGGCGGTCGAGGATGGTCGAACCGGCTTCGTCGTGCCGCCGCGGGATGAGCGCGCGCTGGCCGATGCCGTCGTCCGATTGCTCGAGGATGCACACCTGCGGCGGGTCATGGGGACCGCCGGACAGACCAAGCTGCGGGAGGAATGGGCACCCGCCCAGGTCGCCGACGGCACGCTCCGTGTCTACAACATCGCGCTCCGAAGGCCCGAGCCCTCCGTCGGGGCCGTCGCATGACAGCTCACGTCCCCGACACGGCGATCGGCCGCCTCCATCGCCTCCTGGTCGATCGCCACTGGCGCGGGGACGGTCTCGTGGGGCCTGACTGCGGCATCCGACTGAACTACCGCGTCGGCCGATTCGTGAAGAGCTACCTCCCAACGGTACCCTGGCGCGACGACCTGTACTACCTCCAGGCGCAGGCCTACTGGACGCTCGCGAACTGGCGGCTGTACGACCTCACGGGGCATGATCACGCGCGCGCCCTGGCAACCGCGTGCGCGCGGGGCATGCTCATTCGTCAGCGCGCGGACGGCGGCTGGGACTATCCCAACCCGGAATGGCGGGGACGAGTCGCCACCGCCGAGGGCAGCTGGGCCGCGATCGGGCTTGCCGAGACCTACCGGCGCACGGCTGATCACCGGTTCGTCGAGGGAGCCCTGCGCTGGCATCGCTTCCTGGACGAGGACATCGGCTACGTCGCCGCGCACGGCGGACTGGCCGTGAACTACTTCGCCGGTCGAGCGGGCCCGCCGGTACCCAACAACTCGGCGTTCGTACTGCGGCTTCTCGCCGAGCTCTCACATGCGTTGGCCGATGAGCGCTTCCTGGCGCCGGCGCCGGCCGTGATCAGCTTCCTCGGAGCCGCGCAACGTCCGAGCGGCGAGTTGCCGTACCAGCTCGGGATGGACGGCGGGCCGGTCCGGCCGCACTTCCAGTGCCCTCAGTACAACGCGTTCCAGTGCCTCGACCTCACCCGGTACCGCGTACTCACGGGGGACGACGCGGTCACGCCGATCATCGGGCGGCTCCTCGACTTCCTGCACGGCGCGGTGGAAGCCGATGGCAGCGTCCCGTACGCTTGCAATCAGCGCCACCCTCGCGTCACCTATCACCGGGCCGCAGTCGCGGCCGCCCTGAAGGCAGGGTCACGAGCTGGGGAGGACCGCTACGCGGACGCGGCGGACAGGGTCATTCGCGCCCTCCTCCCGCTTCAGCGTCACGACGGGGGCTTCCCGCACTCGTTGCACGACTACGGCGTGCTGAGCGACCGCCGCACGTATCCGCGTTCGCTGGCGATGATCCTCGACCACTTGCTCGTCTTCGACCATCGGCCTCGACCCACGCTCGGCGCCGTCCTGCACTGATCCCGGTGGACGGGTGGTCAGATCTCGAAGGGCGCCCGACGGTGGGGCATGTGATGCGCGCCTACCTCGCGCCCACGGAGAGCTTCGTCTACAACCAGGTGGCCAGCCTCCGGCGCTACCGCCCGGTCGTCGTCGCTCATCATCTCCGACCGCGGACCGAGTTCCCCCGCCGCGACGTCGCAGTCGCGGAGGAATGCCTGCCGATACCGCTCGCGCGCATGGAGAGACTCGCGTACCGCGTCGCTCGCGTTGCGCTCCCCCCCGGCCAGGCGGCGCTCGCGCGGTACCTTCGCGCGCAGGACGCCCGCCTCCTGCACTACCACTACCTCACCGACGCACGCTTCCTGTCGGCCATTAGGCGCCGCACCGGCCTCGCTGCGATCGTCTCCGGATACGGCTACGACGTCACGGAGTTCCCCGGGCAGTGGCACCGGCTCGGACGGCGCTACCTGCGACCCCTCTTCGACGAGCTCGATTGCTTCCTTGCGATGACGGAGGATATGCGCGCGGACATGGTGGCCCTCGGTTGCCCGGAGGGGAAGGTGCACGTCCACTATCACGGATCGGACACGGCGCGGTTTCGCTGCACCGACCGCGTGTATGACAAGGACGGTCCGCTCACCGTGCTCTGCTGCGCTCGGTTGTACCCAGGGAAGGGCCAGCACCTCGTTCTTCGCGCGCTTCATCGAGTCGAGCGACTTGGCCGCGACGACTTCCGCGTCGTGATCGTCGGCGAAGGGCCGGCGCGCCGTGACCTCGAGCGGCTCGTCGCCGAATACGGTTGGGGTGAGCGCGCAATCCTGACTGGTCACCTTTCGCACGCGGGTGAAGCTCTTGTCGAGCAGTTCCGGAGGGCCGACATCTTCGTCCAGCCGAGCGTCACGATCAACGGCGCCAAGGAGGGGGTTCCCGGCACGATCGTCGAAGCGATGGCCGCAGGGCTTCCCGTCGTCAGCACGCGGCACGGAGGCATCCCGCTCGTGATCGAGTCTGGGCGGCACGGCATCCTGGTCGGCGAGCGCGACGTCGACGCTCTCGCGGCTGCCCTCGATGTGCTCCTCGCGGACGCGACGCTGCGCCAACGCCTCGGCAGCGCGGCCGCCCAATATGCCGCCCGCGAGCTCGACCTGGGGTCTTGCACCGCGCGACTCGAGCGGATCTACGACCGCTTCGTCTGAGCGCATGCCGGGTCGGACGGGCGGCGCGCTTCACTTCGTCGCCATGTCGACGTAGCGAGCCTTCAGGTGACGGAGGCCCCCGGCCGAACGGCTGGCGAGAACGAGAAGGACGGCGATGTAGACGACGGCGCCCAGCGCGAGCGCGGTCAGCGCGCTGTGCGGTGCCGCCGCCGCCAGCACCGGCGCAGCACAAGCGGCGGCGATCGCCGGCTTAATCGCGATGCCACGCAGGTCGAAACGACGCATGAGCGGCGACACGGCGGCGTAGTGCAGCGCGAAGTCGAGGAGCCGCGTCGTCAGCAGCGCGACGGCCGCCCCAGTGACGCCCCACTGAGCCACGAGAGGGATGCCGACGAGCAGCGTCACCACGGCGTTGATTGCCACCAGTCGCAGGTTGAGCCGTTCTTGGCCGCGGGCGTAAAGGATCTGCCCGAACGTCGCGGTGAGACCCATGAGGAGGAGCGACCATGCCATCACACGCAGTGCGTCCGCGGTCCCCTGGAATCCCGGCCCGTACACGAGCGTCAGCGCCGGCGCGGCCAAGACCACCAGCGCCACGACGACGAACCAGCCAAGGGCCATCAGAAACTCCCCGAGCCGCTGCGCGACGACCGTGACGTCCTCGAACGCCGTCTCGATCCTCCTCGACATCAAGGGGAAGACGGCGAGGGCGGCGTTCTGGTAGACGAGCGCAACGGGCACCATGAGCTGCGCCGCGGCGCTGTACATGCCCACTGCCCGCTCGTCCCGGAGCTTCGACAGCAACAGGACGTTGACGCTCACCATCACTGCGACCAGCGCGTCGACGCCGAGGAACGTGCCCGATGCCCGGCCGATGGCGATGGAACGCCGGAGGCTGAACGCGAGTCGCGGCTTCGTGATGTGGCGAAGCAGCAGCAGCCACTCGATGAGGAGCACCGCAATGTACGAAGCGAGCGCAACGGCCACGACGGCCTCGAGGCCGTGCCCCGTTTCGAGCAGCGCTAACGCGACGGCGATCTTCAGGACATTCGCCGGCAGGGTCGCCTGAACGATGTAGTGCATCCGCTCTCGGCCTTGGAACACCGCCTCGCACACGGCGCACAGCGCGAACGGAAGGAGGGCGAAGCTCAGCAGGAGGACCACACGCTTGGTGTCCGACGGATACCCGAGCAGCGACACGAAGGCGAAGGTGGCACCGATCGAGGACAGCGCGAACGCGGCGGCGACGGCGCTGCCCGAGACGAGGCACTGATCGGTCTGTTCCGGATCCCTCGCGACCTGCCGTGTGATGTACACCTTGAGGCCCGCGCCGGCGAGCACCTGGAACGCGTAGAACAGCGCGAGCGCGAGCGCGAGCTGACCGAACTGGCGCTCGCCGAGGTACCGCCCGACCATCACGTAGAGGAGGAATGTGGATCCTCTGCTGACGGCATCGCTCGCCAGGATCGACGTGGCGTTGCGTAGGAACGGCACGGCGTACCGAGCGGCTAGTCGAACTCCGTCGGGACCATCGGGTCGGCGTGATGAGCGAAGGCGCGCGCAATCTGCTCGTCGCTCGTACGCCCCGTCGACAGTGGTGGCAGCGCGTCCGCGGCGAAGAACCCAATGGCATCTACTTCGTGCCCGATCGGCCCCGGCTCGGCGACGAGCGCCTCGCAGAGGAAGAACAGCTTCCAGATGCAGTGGACGTGCGGTGGGAAGTTGTGGCGATCGCGGTCATGCACCGCGAACAGCTTCACCGCCCGGACGCCCCAGCCGCTCTCCTCGGCCAGCTCGCGCTCCACTGCGCGGCTCGGCGGCTCCCCGACGTCGGCCCACCCGCCGGGCAGCGCCCAGCCGCCGTCGTCTCGCTCGCGCACGAGCAACACGCGGCCATCGGCGAACAATGCGCCGCGCACCTCGACCTTGGGCGTGGGATGGCCGGCGCCCTCCGTGAGCAACGCCGCCAGGTCGCCGGCGTCACGGCTGCCGTGGCTTGCGAGCTCCGACGCCAGCGCGCGGACCTCCTCGTAGCGCGCCGCGTCGTACGGATCCTGCGCGTAGACGAGGCCGGTCGCAGCGACGGCCTGAAGCCGCCGCGCCCAGCTCAGCCAGAGCGGGGGCCGACCGTCCACGTGTCGCCTCCGCGCAGCGGGCTCAGGAGACACCCGAAGAGCGCGTCGCCGTCATCGGCCATGCAGACGACCGAGGCGAGCTCCGGGTGGGCGCGGCTGAACGAGCCGAAGGCGCGGTTCCGGTGAACGTCGTCGACCAAGATGGCGGCACGCCCGGACAGCTTCGGCCAGACCTGGTCGAGCTCGAACCTGAGATTGCGCGCGGTATGGCTGCTGTCGTGCAGGAACAGGTCGACGCGTGGAAGACCGCCGACGAGCCCCGGCAGGAGTCTGCGGCTGGAGCCCCGCAGCAGCGTCCAGCGCCCGCGCGCGTCCGCGGGCACGCCGGCGGCGACCTCTCCGGTGATCTCGCGCTGCAGCAGCGGTGGCAGGTCGATGCTCCAGAGCCGGCCGGCCTCGTTGCGCTCGAGAGCCTCGAGGATGACGCGGGTCGTGACGCCACGGCCGACGCCGGTCTCGACGACGAACTCGGGCCGCAGGTGCCGCGTCGTGCACCAGGCCAGCCGCGCAAGGCCCGGGTCCCCGTCGTCCCATCCGCCATACGCTCCGCGCCCGACCTCGAGGCCCTGCCGGCGCAGCGCTGCGATCACCCGAGACCACAGCGCGTCGAACTCCTCGCATTCCGAGCACGGCCATGGGACGTCCATGAAGCCGTGGACGGCCTCTTCCCAGCCCGGGGTCGCCCTGTACTGCCACCTCGCCGTGCGGGTCTCCGTCCATTCGGCCGCGTGCTCGAGCGTCCGTTCGACACCCTCGTAGGGGTTCGCCGCGATTGCGCGCGCGGCCTTCCCGGCGTGTCGAACTCGATCGACCGGTGGCGACATTTGTCACACCCTAAACGACCTCTCGGGCCTTGACGAGGGCCGCCGCCGAATCAATTTCTGTGATACGCAAACCCCCCTTTTGACGATAACGCCGATATTCCCGAAATGCGCGTGGCGCCGGGTACGATCGGCAGCTCATCGCGAACGGGGGAGCAGGATGAGGGTCAGCGTCTTCGGGCTGGGCTACGTCGGGTGCGTGTCGGCGGGCTGCCTGGCTCGGGACGGCCACTCGGTGATCGGCGTCGACATCAACCCGATCAAGGTCAACTGCATCAACGCCGGGCGCTCACCGGTCATCGAGCCGAATCTCGGTGCGCTCATAGCCGACGCCCGCCGCGCGGGCCGGCTCGAAGCGACCGACGACGGACCAGCGGCCGTCGCGCAGACGGATGTGAGCCTCATCTGCGTCGGAACCCCGAGCATGCGCAACGGCAGCCTCGATCATCGCCATGTCGAAAGCGTCTGCCGCGAGATCGGCACCGCCCTCGCGCACGGCGGCCGGGACCACGCCGTCGTGGTGCGCAGCACGGTGCTGCCCGGAACCACCGAGGAGCGGCTCGCCCCGATCATCGAACACCACTCCGGGCGACGGACGGGGACGGACGTCCCGGTGTGCATGAACCCGGAGTTCTTGCGCGAAGGCTCGGCAGTCGCCGACTACTCCCGCCCCAGCTACGTCGTCATCGGAGAGCTCGACGGTCGCGGCGGTGACCGGGTCGAGCGACTCTACGCCCGGGTCGAGGCACCGGTGATCCGAACCGACGTACGCGCGGCCGAGATGCTCAAGTACGTCAGCAACGCGTACCACGCCCTCAAGGTGGCCTTCGCCAACGAGGTCGGGGCGCTCTGCAAGGAACAGGGCATCGACGGGGCGGAGCTCATGGATGTCTTCTGCCGCGACCGCACCCTGAACCTGTCGGCCGCATATCTGCGCCCGGGGTTCGCCTTCGGCGGGTCGTGCCTGCCGAAGGACCTGCGCGCGTTGCTCCACCGGGCCAAGCAGCAGGATGTCGACTGCCCGGTCCTCGCCGCCGTGGTCGAGAGCAACCGCCGGCACCTCGCACGCGGCATCGAGCTGGTCGAGCAGACGGGGCGACGACGGGCCGGCGTTCTCGGACTCAGCTTCAAGGCCGGAACGGACGACGTGCGCGAGAGTCCCGCCGTCGCCCTGATCGAAACGCTGGTCGGTCGCGGTTACGCCGTTGCCATCTACGACAGGGACGTCGAGCCGCAGCGGCTGATCGGCGCGAACAAGGCATCACTCGAGCGTGAGCTGCCCCACATCGCCGCCCTGATGAGGACTTCCATCGACGAGGTGGTGGCCGAATCGGAGGTGATCGTCATCGCCAACGGCAGCCCCGAGTTCCGGGACGTCCGCCACATGCTCAAGAACGGCCAAGTGGTGGTCGACCTCACGGGCGTCGCGAGGAACGGACGGACGGACGGACGGTATGCGGGACTCTGCTGGTAGCGGCCGCATCCTCATGCTGCTCGGCAACAACCCGTACCCGCACGACCCGCGGGTACGGCACGAAGCAGTCGCGTTGGCTTCCGCAGGCTACGAGGTCACGGTCATCTGCCCGCGACTGCCGTCCCAGCCTCGTTCCGAGGTGATCGACGGTGTCCGCGTGGAGCGCTATCGGGCTCCGGGGCGTGCTCCAGGGGCTGCGGGCTACATCCTCGAGTACGCGTACGCGACGCTGGCCTCTCTTGTCCTGTCCCTGCGGGTCCTCCGCCGACACGGCTTCGACGTGGTGCACGCGCACAACCCGCCGGACACGTTCGCGCTGCTGGGCGCCCTGTACAAACTGCTCGGAAAGCGCTTCGTCTTCGACCACCACGATCTCGCACCGGAGATGTACGACGCGCGGTTCGACGGAACGGGCAGCCGCGCGGTCCGGACGGTCCTCGTCCTCCTCGAGAAGCTCTCGTGCCGCATCGCGGATCATGTGATCGCGACGAATCGGTCGTACCGCGCGGTCGACATGGGGCGGGGAAAGGTGTCGCCGGAGCGGATCACCGTGGTGCGGAACGGCCCCGGGCTCGGCGACGTCCATCCGGTCGAGCCGGATCCCGTGCTGCGCGCACGTGCGGGAGCGATCGTCGGTTACCTGGGCGTGATGGGCTATCAGGACGGTGTCGACCACCTCCTGCGGGCGATGCGCCATCTCGTGTACGACCTGGGGAGGCGAGACGCGCTCTGCATCCTCATCGGCAAGGGGGACGCCAGGGAGGGCCTCGAACGCCTGGCGCACGAGTTGCGGATCGAGGAGCACGTCCTGTTCACCGGCTTCGTCCCCGTCGCCGACGTGGTGCGTTACCTCTCGACCGCCGACGTGTGCGTCGACCCGGACCCGTCGAATCCGTTCAACGATCGCTCGACCATGATCAAGGTCATGGACTACATGACGTTCGCAAGGCCGATCGTCGCCTTCGACCTGCCCGAGAACCGGTTCACGGCCGGCGAGGCCGCCCACTACGTCCGCCCGAACGACGATCTCGAGCTCGCGCGAGGCATCCTCGAGCTGATGGGCGATCCCGACCGGCGCGCGCGCATGGGTGCCGCGGGCCGGCGACGGGTGCAGAGGGAGCTGGCGTGGGGCAATTCGATCCCGCCGTTGCTCTCCGCCTACCGCTCCGTGATGCCGGTCGAGGCCGGCCCGGCCGTGGAAGTGGCGTGAAGCCGGGCGCACGCCGACGTGGTTGAGCCGAGGCAGGCGCACGGCGAGAGCAGCAGTTGGCGGATCAGGACTGCACGCGACAGCACCTACGAGGCGTCGAAACAGCGCGGGCGGGGCCAGGCCTACGCGGTCCGAAAGGACGAACGTATGCGTCAAGAGCACTTCACGGGACCTCGAGCGGTCGTCACCGGTACGAATCGGATCGCCCTCTCGGTGGCGAGAAGCCTCGGGCGGCGAGGAATTCCGGTCCTGCTGGTCCGCACGCTCGATCACGATGTCGCGTCCGTCTCGCGATACGTCACCCAGCGCGGCGCCTGGGACGGCAAACAGTGCAACCGCGTGGACGATCTGCTCGAGCTGGCCGACGGGGACGCCCCCGGGGGGTCGGTCCTGGTGCCGAGCGACGACGAAGAGGCGGCCCTCATGGCCCGTCACCACGAGGAGCTCGGTCGAAGGTTTCGGCTGACCGTCCCGCCCTGGCCCATTCTGCGCCTGGGATACGACAAGCGGGAGATGCACCGCCTCGCAACGTCGCTGGGCTTGGATCAACCCAGGACGTACACGCCCGCGGACGAGCGCGAGGTCGCTGAGCTGGATTGCCCGTTTCCCGCGGTCATCAAGCCCTCCGTTAAGCCGAAGCGCAATGCGCTGACGCAGGCGAAGGCCTGGCGTGTCGACGATCGCTCGTCGCTGCTGCGGCGCTATGCGGAGGCGTGCCGGCTCGTCGATCCGCAGACGATCATGATCCAGGAGCTCGTGCCGGGCGACGGCACCGTGCAGCTCTCCTTTGCAGCGCTCTGCGAGAACGGCCGCGTAATGGCGTCCTTGACGGCTCGGCGGCGCCGGCAGTATCCGGTGGACTTCGGACGCAACAGCACGCTCGTCGAAACGATCGAGGACGAGGTTGTGGGCCGAGCCGCTCGCGATCTCCTGGCCGCCATGCGGTGGACGGGGGTCGTGGAGGTCGAGTTCAAGCGCGATCCACGCACGGGCCGCACGCTGCTGCTCGATGTCAACACCCGTGGCTGGACGTGGCAGGCGCTCGGCGGCAGGGCTGGTGTCGACTTTCCGTACCTTCTCTGGCGGATGACGTCCGGTCGGGACGTGCCCGCGATCGTCGCGGCTCCGGGCGAGCGCTGGGTGCGCGTGGCGCCCGACTTTCTGGCGGCCTTGGAGGAGATGCGCCGGGGCCGGCTGTCGCCAAGGGAATACGTCGCGTCCCTCCGCGGGCCGGTCGAGTTCGCGGTCATGGCGCCGGACGACCCGGTTCCAGTCCTCGCTACGCCGTTTCTCCAGGGCTACCGGCTCGGCAGGCGAGTCGTGCGCCGGCGCTCCTCCTGACCGGTGATGCCGGGATCGTCCGGGTCCGCCAGCAGCGCGACGACGGTCTCTCCGGCCCGTACGCGCTCACCCGGCCGGACCAGTACGGAAAGGCCCTCGAGGTCGGGCAGCACGAGGTCGACCTGAGACCCGAAGCGGATGACGCCGATGCGTTGCCCGACCACGACGTCCTCGCCCTCGCGGACGAAGCTGACGATCCGACGCACGAGCCGCGATGCGATCAGCACGACGGCCGCCTCGATGCGGGGGCTCTTGATCACCGCCGTGACGCGTTCGTTCGTGTAGACCGCCACGGGGTCCTTGAGCGACGTGAAGCCTCCACGGGCCCGCTTCTGCGCGCGCACGGTTCCCGCGATGGGAGCGCGATTCACGTGCACATCGAGGAAGCTCAGCGCAATGCCCACGACGATCGCGTCCGACCAGGTGAGGGGAGTTCGCACCAGCTCTTCCAGGACGAAGCGCCGGCCCTGCTTCGTGGAGACCGGCAGTTCTCCGCGCTGCGAGCGATGCACGTACGTGACGACGCCGTCTGCCGGACTCACGACGACGTCCGGGCGGTCGGGGCTCAGACGCTCCGGGTCCCTATAGAAGCGCCATGCGACAACGGCCGCGGCGAGGACGAGCGTCAAGGCGGCGACCAAGGCGGTGGAGAGGGCTCCCGGCAAGGCCGCCCGCGTGTCGAGGATCGCCACTGCGAGCGCCGCGATCGCGGCGAGCACCGCCAGGCCGAGCAGGCTGCGACGCGCGCCCAGCTGCCACTTCCAGGACAGAGGCAGGGCGATCGCCATGGCGATCACCGCTCCCAGCAACGCAGAGGCGGCCATCAGAAGCCTCGCTGAACGACGAGGTACGGTAGGAGCGCCACCTCAGCGAGTCCTGGGAGCGGATCCTCCAGTGAGAAGACGGCCTCGACCCGGACCGGTCTCATCGAGGCCGTGTATTCACGGAGGCTCAGCGAGCGCTGCACGATCTCGACAGCGACTGTCGGGAGGTCGGTGAGCATCCGGACCCAGCGCACACCGGGGCGACCCCGCCCGACTGGAAGCGCCGGAAGCCCGATTTGATCACGAAACAGCAGCCACGGGAAATCGACGCCGGCGCGCGGCCCGATCGAGTGGTAGCCCCACAGTCGCGCGTTGACGTCGAGTAACTTGTAGGTCGCATCTCGCTCATCGAGCATGTACTCGAGCTCTACGACGCCGTAGTACTGCATTTCGCGCAGGAAACGGAGCGACAGCTCTTCGAGCTCCGGAACGTCGACCGACTCCACGAGCGTGCTGGCCCGTCCGAACTCGGGGGGATGCTGTCGTCGACGCCGGACCGTCAAGCTTGCCAACGACCGACCGTCCTTGAAGAACGCGCAGTACGCATAGCGCTGGCGGCCATCTCCCGGGATTCGTTCCTGAACGAGCACCTCCGCGGGCCCGACGATCGCCGCCGCCTCCACCGCCCGCGCGGCAAGCTCCTCCCTCGAATCCGCGCGCCACGCCTTCGCCCCGGTGGCATACAGGAAGTGCTCCTTGATCGCAGGCTTGATCACGACTGGAAACCGCACATCGTCGGGCAGAGCGTCGGCGTTGGCGGCCGTCCCGAGGATCCACGTCCGGGCGGTGGGGACCCCGACGCGTTGGGCCAGCTCGTGAGTCTTGCGCTTGTCCCACGCCCAGCGGGTGACTTCCCACGGAGGAGTCGGGACCCGAAAGATCTCGAGGAGCTCCTGGCGATGCCGGGCCAGTGCGACGACCATCTCCTCGCGCGTCGGATACAGCACCCAACCGTCGAGTCCGAGACGGCGCCCCAGGCCCAGCAGCGACGCGACGCATCGAGACTCGTCGCGGAGATCGGGCACGCGGACGTAGTGGGTGGTGTAGCGCGAGAAGCGTCCGATTGACAGCTCGTCGTCGACGACACAGATCGGAACCCCGCGACGGCCGAGGCTGCGGACGACGGCAAGCCCGAGATAGTCGCCCCCCAAGAGGACGGCTCCGACCTTCGAATGCGAGGAGCCAACGCCGCTCAGATCGCCCACCTTTCCCAACATTCACAACGTGCGGTCCGGAGTACGTCTGGTCGCGTTCCGCCGCCGAAGTTGCACCAGACTGGCTGCTTCCGGCATGAACCAGCCTTGCTCAGGAAGGATCTATCGGCAACGCCCGAGATCGCGCACAGAATGACGACTCACCGGGCGCATCGTATCCACAGCGGAACTCACTGCCAGAAAACACACGGGGACCGTCTGTGTAAATGGTTACACGGTCCGGCCAGTCGTCACAGATCGGTCAGCTACGGGCCGCCGGCCCGGCCGTCAAGGAAGAGTCGCTGCCAGAGCTCGATGCTCACGAGCGCCCAGAGCGCCGGCCCGTGATCGGCCGCTTTTGAGTCGTGTTCGGCGAGCATGCGGCCGACCGCCGCCGGCGAGAAGATGCCGCGTTGCCGCACAACAGCCGGGGAGAGGAGATCGTGACACAACTCACTCGCGCCTCCGCGCAGCCAGCGGCCCATCGGCATGGGGAAACCCTTCTTGGGGCGGCGCAACACCGGCTCGGGGAGCAAATCGCGGGCAACCTTCCGCAGCAGGTACTTTCGCGAGAAGCCCTTCACCTTGAACTGGGCCGGAAGCCCCGCCGCGAACTCCACGAGCCGATGATCGAGCAACGGCACTCGGGCCTCGAGCGACGCGGCCATGCTCATCTTGTCGCCGCGCGCAAGGAGATCGTCGGGCAGCCACAGCTTCGTGTCGACGTAGAGCATTCGGTTGATCGAATCGACCGCGTCCGTGTGCGCGAGCTGTGCCTCGAAGAGGCGCTCGGGCGCCGCCCGAGCGACGGCGGCAATGAGGTCGCCGGCGGCGAGCTCCTCCCTCGTGTCCGGCCGCATCAGCGGGAACCAGGTGGCAAGGCGCCGACGCTCGTCGCGCTGACACAGCGCGTAGAGCGCGATGCGCGCCCTCGACAGGCCGGGTGAACGACGGCTGAGCGCGACGCCGAGCGTGCGCGCTGGTGCGGGCAGCCGCGTGGAGAACGGAGCGAGCCGCTCGCCCGCGTAGCGCGCATACCCGGCGAAGAGCTCATCGCCGCCTTCTCCGGTGAGCACCATCTTGACGTCGCGGGAGGCCAGCTCGGCGACCATGTAGTTCGCGAGACATGCGGGGTCCGCGATTGGCTGGTCCAGGTGCCAGACCACCTTCTCCGCCAGGTTCGTCAGGTCGGAGGCGTCGACGAGGACTTCCTTGTGATCCGTTCCGTAGCGGTCCGCCACAAGCCGCGCGTACGGCAGCTCGCTGAGGTCCTCGTCCTCGCCCGCAAAGCCCACCGCGAACGTGCGGACGGGGTGACGCAGCTCTCGGCTCATGAGCGCCACGACGGTGCTCGAATCGATTCCGCCGCTCAGGAAGGCTCCGAACGGAACGTCGCTCATCAGGTGACTGCGGACCGCGTCCTGCAGCCGGGCACGGAGCGCGTCGACGGCCTCGGCCTCGCTGAGCCGGTGGCCGTCCGCCCGGAAGGAGAGATCCCACCACGGCCGCACGCGCAGGCCCGAGCCGTCGCATGTCAGCAGGTGACCGGGGGGCAGCGCGGCGATTCCCGTGAACATCGTCCGCGGGCTTGGAACGTACTTCAGCAGCAGGAACGCCGCGAGAGCATCGAGGTCCAGGCCCGTCGCGAGATCGGGGTGCCGGAGCAGGGCCTTGATCTCCGACGCGAACAGCAATCGCCCGTCCAGCGGCGCGTAGTACAGCGGCTTCACGCCGATACGGTCCCGGACGACGAGGAGCCGCTGCCTCCTCGCATCCCAGACGGCGAACGCGAACATCCCATCCAGCTCATGGACGCAATCGTCCTGAGCCTCCTCATAGAGGTGGACGATGACCTCCGTGTCACTCTCGGTCCGGAGGCGGTGTCCAGCCCTCAGAAGCCGATCTCGTAGCGCGCGATAGTTATAGATCTCTCCGTTGAACGCGACGACCACGTCGCCGTTCTCGTTGGCGATGGGCTGGTGGCCACCGGGGAGATCGATGATGCTGAGGCGCCGAGCGCCGAGCGCGATGCGCTCTTCCGCGTGCAGCCCCTCGTCGTCGGGGCCGCGATGGACGATCGCCTGGAGCATGTCCGCCACGACACCGGGGTCGAGTCGTCGACCCCCGTGCTCGTAGACACCCGCTATCCCGCACATCAGGCGCGGTGGCGCGGCGCTCGCGACATCAGTGCGCGCTCCCGCTTCCAGGCTCGCTCGTGGCGATCGTCAACGACATTCGCGATTCGATCTGCGCAGAACCCAGAACGGCGTCGCGACGGCACGATCGGAAGAGTAATGGGACGCTCGCGTGATGGGGACGGGACGGCGCGGAGCCTAGCGTCGATGGCGCGTCGCGAATTGACGCCCGGCCGCGGTCGCACGACCGCGCGCATAGGATCCCGCCGGCATGGCTCAGGCCTTCACCTGGCAGGACGGCGAGCGGACGATCCGCTACGGCCGCGGGGCAGTCGCGATCGCGGGCGACCTCCTGGGCTCCGGCTACACGCTGCTGACCACCCCGCGCGCGGAGCGCGGGGCGCCCGACGTCGTCGCCGCCGCGGCCGTGGTGCACCATGTCCGCCCGGGCAAGGTCGACGAGATCGCGGCGGAGCTGCGCGAGGAGGTCCGCGGCGAGCTGCTCGTCGCCCTCGGCGGCGGCCGGGTCATCGACGTCACGAAGGCGCTCGCGGCGGCGGCCGGGCCGCCGGTGCGCGCGGCCGCCATCCCGACGACGCTCAGCGCGGCCGAGATGAGCCACGGCCACCGCCACGCCCGCGGCGTGGACGCCTCGA
>WUUC01203011.1_pt1 | contig 21659 bp, 23 predicted proteins | sample 6278441 | NCBI WGS metagenome assembly WUUC01 (sample SAMN13675441, study PRJNA597444) | soil metagenome | isolation source: soil | place: USA: Washington | collected 2017-10
AGCTGCATTGCCAACGTCGTGAGCTTCAGGAATTGAACCGCAGTCTCGCGGAAGCGAACGCCCGATTGGAACTCGCGCACAGCATGCTGCAGGCAGAGAAGAATCGTGAATTGCAGCGCTTGAACGAAGACTTGCAAGCGGCCAATCGCGAGCTCGCAGGCGCCAATATCGCGTTACAGACTGAAGTGACCGAACGCCAGCGTGCCGAGGAAGCGCTCAAAGAAGCGGACCGGCACAAGGACGAATTCATTGCCATTCTCGCGCACGAGCTGCGTAATCCTTTGGCGCCGATCCGGAATTCGCTCGATATCATGTCGCAACTGGCGCTGGACGACGTCCGCTTGAAGTGGACGCGCGATGTCATCCATCGGCAGGCGGTGCACCTGACCCGCTTGGTGGACGATTTGCTCGATATCTCGCGCATCACGCGAGGCACCATCAATTTGTCGCGCGAACCCATCGAGGTTGGATCCGTCGTGACCCGATCGCTTGAAGCGATCCAACCCCTCATCGCCGAACACAGCCACAAACTGACTATCGAATGCGACGATGAGGCGCTGATGATTGAAGGCGATCCAACGCGTCTGGTGCAGATCTTGAGCAATCTGCTGAGTAACGCAGCCAAGTATACCGATCCCCGCGGACACATCGAATTGAACGTCAGACAGCGCGACGGGCACGTCGAGTTTTGCGTTCGCGACAATGGCATAGGCATTCCCCAGGAATCGTTGAACAAGCTGTTCACCTTGTTTTCCCGGTTGCCGGAAAGACAAGATCGTCAGCACGATGGATTGGGCATTGGATTGGCATTAGTGAAGAAGCTCGTGGAGTTGCATGCCGGCGAAGTGACGGCATTCAGCGAAGGGGCAAATCGAGGCAGCGAATTCGTAGTGAGGCTTCCGTTGATGAACAAATCGACCAAGTTTGAGGTTTCCGAAATCCGCGCACCAGCGGCGAGCAAAGAGCCGCGGGGCGAAGGTCAGTTCAGGGTCTTGGTGGCCGACGACAATGGCGATGCTTTGGACAGCCTTGCGCTACTGCTTGAAATGGCCGGCCATGAAGTCATGAAGGCTCGAACCGGCCAGGAAGCCGTCGACCTGGCCTTCGAATTGCAACCAGATTTCGCGCTGCTCGATATCGGAATGCCGCTATTGAGTGGCTACGAAGTGGCCAAGCGAATCCGCGCCGAACCCTGGGGCGGCGGCATGACGTTGGTGGCGGTGAGCGGTTGGGGTCAAAGCGACGACAAGCGCCGCTCGAAAGAAGCAGGTTTCGATCTTCATCTGGTGAAACCAGTCGAATTCGACGCTGTTGAGCGCATCTTCACCCAGTACGCCGCACGCGACGCAGAAGATCAGCGCGCCGTTGCAACGGGTGGAGTCGCCGCTCGGTAAGTAAGGTGCATGCTACGCAGTCTTCCTGAGCTGGACGTCTCGAGCGTTCCACTGTCTTTCGCCATGATTTGCCGGATCGTTCGCAGCATCCAATCGCCGTCGTCAGCCGTCAATTGCCACTGCGAGTCTGCGGCAGGCCACTCCGATGCCCTGCGTTTCATCGAAAGTTCGATTACGATCGCTTCGCCTTCGTTAGCCGCGCGAATCGTCATCTCTCCGCCTTCAGGCATTGCGTCCATCCCTTTTGTTGTCAGCGCCAACAATACAAGCCGGAATTTCGAGGGGCGTGCTTGCAGAATCAGCGAGGCGGATTGAGCGTGCAGCTCAATCTGCCGTGAAGACGCATCGTTGCTGAGAAACGACGTCAGAGAATTCAGCATCTCATCGACGTGCAGCGGGCTCGCAGCGTCGTCCTGAAGCGCCAGGTGCTGAATCGATTGCTCCATCGAGTGCTCATGATTGACAATGGACTTGCGCACCATGCTGCTGGCTTTGTCGCTGGGCAGTTTCGCCGACGTTTTGCCCTCGAGCATCCGCGACAGCACGTCGAAGCCCGTATAGATACCCTGCAAGCCGTTGCGCAATTCATGTGCGTAAGCGCGCTGGCAACGCTTTGTAACCAAAGCGTGGAGCGCAGCTTCGGCCAAGTCGGCATCGGCCGGGTCGATATTGAACGGGGGTTTGATCATCGGCCAAGCGTAGCGGATACCGCCGTGCCGGCCAAATGCGGATGAGGCGACTCGTTCCGCATTTGCCAGCCGGGCGTCGGTGGACGCCCGGCTGCATGGTTATCGCTTGACGCCTTCTTTCAGGAAGGCGATCAGCGGCGGATAGGTCTTTTCCGGCGCTTCGAAGTGCGGCACGTGTCCCAAGCCTGGAATCAAATGCAACTTTCCGTTGCCATTGGGGATGCTGTCGGCGATGAACTTCATCCGCTCCTTGAATACCGGTCGCGGATTATCTTCCGCGCCGCCGAAGGCCAGCGTTGGCGCCTTGATGTGTGCCCAGTCATAGACCACGGGATCCAAATACGTGATTTGCTGAATCAACGACTGCACCATCGCATACCGAGGCCAGTCGCCGCTCAACGTCCAGGCATACCGAACGCGAACATACTTTTCGAATTCCGGTTTCCAAGCCTTGGGATCGTGCGAAAAGTAGCGGTAAATGCCTGCGTAAATGCCCTGGTAGGTCTGAGTCAAATTCCGTTTGTAGGCCTCATCGATGCTACCCCAGGGGCGTTCCTGTCGGGGATCGTCGAGTCCAATCGGGTTGTAAATAACGACCCGTTCGGCGATTGCAGGATACTGAGTGGCAAAACGCGCAGCCAGCATACCGCCCATCGAATGGCCAACAATCATCGCCTTCTGAATTTTCAGATGATCGAGCAACAGCTTCGAGTTGCGCGCCATATCGTTGAAGTTGTACGGGATGATGGGTTTCGATGAACGGCCAAAGCCGATCTGGTCTACCACCACAACGCGGAAACCTTCTTTCCGCAACGCCTCAATGGGCCCGCCCCAATAGAACCCCGCGAAATTCATGCCATGAAACAGCACAACCGTATGGCCGTTCGCTGCGCCTTGCGGTGCGACATCCATATAGGCCAGGCGTAAGTCCTGCCCGTAAAGGGTCAGGGGCATGTAGGACACCGGGTGAGGATAGGGAACGTCCTCGCACGTGATGCTGCCCGGCACCACATCGGTGGGTGTGGGTGGCGCTGTGTTTTGCGCGAGCCCCGCACTGTAAACCGTTAGAGACAACAGAGCGGCCAAAACATATTTCATAGCGGAATCCTCCTGCGCGAACTGTAACCGATTCAATCGGCCGGAGCACCGTCGATCGTGCCCAATTTCGGTACCATTCAGCTCGGGGCTTCACCCAACTTTTCACTCGAGAGCCAGCTTTGACGAATGCTCCAATTTCATTGTCGGCCGGAGCCCTTCTCGATTTCGAGGAGGTGAATGCCGCGTCGCATCGGTTGGCAGAACATGCTCACATAACGCCTGTGCTGCGCTCCCGCACAGCGGATGAACGCAGCGGCGCGCAATTGTTTTTCAAATGCGAGAGTTTGCAACGCGTCGGCGCTTTCAAGTTTCGTGGCGCCTTCAACGCATTGTCTCAGTTCACCGCAGAACAGCGAAATCGCGGAGTAGTAACCTTTTCGTCGGGAAACCACGCGCAGGCGATTGCGTTGTCGGCGCAGCTGCTGCAGATGCCTGCGGTGGTAGTGATGCCTGGCGATGCGCCGCGAAGCAAAATGAGCGCGACTCGCGGCTATGGCGCTGAAGTTGTCACTTACGATCGCTATCGAGAAGATCGCCATGCGCTGGCCGAAAAGTTCGTCCGCGATCGTGGGCTCACTTTGATTCCGCCCTTCGATCATTTGCAGGTGATCGCAGGGCAGGGCACGGTTGCGAAGGAACTGATCGAGCAAGTAGAGGCGTTGGATGTAATCGTGGCGCCTTTGGGCGGCGGCGGATTGCTGTCGGGATGCGCTGTCGCCGCAAATGCCTTATTGCCGCAATGCAGGCTCTACGGTGTCGAACCGGAAGCAGGCAATGATGGTCAACAGAGTCTTCGCGCCGGCAAAATCGTGCGCATTGAAGTTCCAAACACGATTGCCGACGGCGCTCAAACGCAGGCGCTGGGTTTGCATACGTTTCCGATCATCCAGCGACACGTGTATGACATCGTGACTGTCAGCGACAGCGAATTGATAGAGACAATGGCATTCTTTGCTTCGCGCATGAAGCTGATTGTGGAGCCCACTGGTTGTCTCGCAGCGGCCGCGGTGCTGACGGGCAAACTGCCCATCCACGGCAAGCGAGTAGGGATCGTGCTGTCGGGAGGCAATATAGACTTGGAGCAATTCGGGCAGCTGGTGCGACCGGTGACGCTATGCTGACCATTCTTTACTGGCGTTTAGCGATCGCGTTGCGGATTCTCCAGCGGTGCGGATTTGTTGGCAGGCCACTTTGCGTGCGTTGCAACTTTTCATGAGAAAACGAAAGGCACTCCTGATATTGGCGGCGGCTGTCTTAGCTGTGCCGGCGGCCTGGGCTGCGCAGCGGGAATTCCGCCAATACTGGAGCTTTGAGGCGCAAGCCAACGTCGATCTGCCGGCGGACTATCGCGAACAAACGGAATTCGTCGTTGGGCGATTGATGTATCCGCCTTATCAGTTCGGGCGCTTCTCTCGCTTCGGCGGCGGCGATTGGACACAAGGAGGCACTAGCTGGGCCGTTGACTACCCGCGCGGCGATCGAGACTTTGCTCGCTTACTACGCCGAATTACTCGGGTTCAGGTGCGCTCCGTCGAACAACCCGTGAGTCTCGACGATCTGGACGATGTGTATTACTGGCCGTTTCTGATTGCGGGCTTGGTCGGCAGCTGGGACTTGACGGAGTCGCAGGCCGCAAAGTTGCGCGAGTATCTGCTGCGCGGCGGCTTCTTATTGTGCGACAGTTTTTTTGGGACGACGGAATGGGAAGGCTTCGTCACGACGATGAAGCGCGTGTTCCCCGATCGTCCCATTATCGACTTACCGGCAGACCATCCAATTTTTCATACCGTGTACGACTTGTCGAACAAAGCCCAGGTCGGAAATATGCAGTCGTACAACGGTCGCGGCGTGCCCTATCGCGCCGACGGCGATACGCCGCATTGGCGCGGGATCCTCGACGACAACGGCCGGCTCATGGTCGTTATCGCCTTCAACAACGATTTAGGGGATGGCTGGCAGTGGACGGACGATCCGCGCTATCCGCTGGACGATGCAAATCTGAGCATCAAATTCGGTGCGAACATCGTTGTCTATGCCATGACTCATTGACGCGAAATACAGGGTGATTCGGCGGGTGATTCGGCCGCGAGTCGATTTCTGCGTGCTCATTTGTATCGAGTTGCCGGCGGTCCTGCGGACATAGTGAAGTTCCGTCACTAAGCTTGCTGCCGCGAACGCTTCCATGTCACGCTTCAAATCAGAGAATTCTGCCGGATGCGACTGCGAAGAGGTGAGTATGAAGCGCATTGGTTTATCGGTTGTCGCTTGCGCGCTGTTGAGCGGTGGTGCGGTCTGCGCCGCCGACACGAAGACTCCGATGTCGCCAGCCGTCGCAGGCAAGAAATATGCGCCGCCCCGTTTATTCAACGGCAAGCCCGATCTGCAGGGAGTCTGGGCGAACAACAACGCAACTCCGCTCGAGCGTCCAAAGATTCTCGAAGGCCGGGCGCAGCTTTCGCCTGACGAAGTCGAAGCTTTGCGCAAGCGACAAGAGGAAATTTTCGCCGGCGACGGCGACGCCGCTTTTGGCGATGCGATCTTCGAAGCCGTATTGTCGGACGTTAAAAAATACAAACCCACCACGTTCGATGCCAGTACAGGTAACTACAATGCTTTTTGGTTGGTCGAGCGCGAATTCGACAACCGCACCTCGCTCATTACCGATCCGCCGAATGGCCGCATGCCGTCCATGCTTGACGCTGCGCGTGAGCGCAACGCCCGTGAATTCCGAAATCGCAGCGCGGCCGACGGCCCTGAGTCGCGTACTTTGGCGGAACGCTGCATCACCTACGGTCTGCCGAATCTGTTGGCTGGCTATAACAGTTACTACCAAATCGTTCAAACCAACGACACCGTGTTGATCTTCACCGAGATGGTCCACGATGCCCGCGTCGTCCATCTGGATGGCAGAGCGCATGCGCCCGCGGCCATTCGAGACTGGTACGGCGATTCACGGGGCCGTTGGGAAGGCGATTCGTTGGTGGTCGAGACGAAGAACCTGCGCAGCGGCTTCCGCGGATCCTCCGCCGACGTACGACTGATCGAGCGATTCACCCGTGTCGGCGCAAACACAATCAACTACGAAGTCACTGTCGATGATCCCTCGACGTGGGCGCAAAGATGGACGTTGATGATTCCGCTTAAGCACACCAACGACAATATTTACGAATATGCCTGTCACGAAGGCAATTCGAGCCTTGCCGGCATTCTCGCCGGGGCTCGTGAAGAAGAGCGGCAGGCAGCGAAGAAGTAGGCGCGAAGCGCGGGAGGGCGCCTAGCGTAACGCGCAACGGCGCGAGTCCCGCCATACCCATCAATCACTTACAGATCGGGCTTGCGTGTCGCCATCGAGACTGTATATAACAACAGCCCCTCAACAAAACCTAAGCTGCTGCAAATTGCACTGAAGCTTGGGGCCGCTGGGAGACTGTGGTGTTTAGAGAGCCTGTATCACTGATCGATGAAACCGTCGAAAACTTGCAGCTGCTGGCCGAATTATTCGGCGACGAAATCGATTCGATGACTCATGGCGCGGCCCAGACTCCGTCGATTCATCGCTGCCGAGAAGCTCGTGCTGCAATCGTTGCGCTCTTGCCTAAGTTGCAGGCAGCGAGGGAAACTCAGCGCGCGCCGCTGGTTTTGGGTGCAAATCAGAGCCGTCCCTACTGTTTAGATTGCGATTAGTGCGATGTACCGCAAGTATCGCTAGTTTTGAGCCTTTTGTTGCTGTGCTCGCACTCCGACGCCAAGCTGGCGCGCATTCGAAAAGCCCACTACGCGGCGCAACGCGGGTTGGGCGAAGGTAGAATCCTCGCGCTTAATCTATCCGCGAGGCGCCATGAATTTCGAGCACATTCTGTACCAGGTCGAAAACAGTGTATTGACCTTGACCCTCAATCGCCCGGATCGCATGAACGCATGCAACGTCCGCATGTATGAGGAACTCATCGCAGCGTTCGATCGCGCCGACGCCGACGACGAAATCAAAGCCATTATCGTGACCGGCGCCGGCCGAGCATTCTGCGCGGGAGCCGATCTCGAGCGAGGCGCAGAGACCTGGGGCGCACGATCGGACCTGACGGATTTGTCCAAGCAGGAGCGCTACATCGGTAATGGCGGCGGGCGCATCGTGCGACGCATCTTCGATTGCCACAAGCCGGTGATTGCCGCGCTCAACGGCGCGGCAGTCGGCGTCGGCATCACCATGACGCTGGCGATGGACATCCGGCTGGCCGTCACAGGAGCCAAAATCGGATTCGTCTTTGCAAGTCGCGGCATCGTTCCGGAAGCCTGCTCGAGTTGGTTCCTGCCGCGCATCGTAGGCATCAGCAAGGCGCTTGAATGGTGCTATTCGGCGCGCATCTTTCGCTCCGAGGAAGGTCTGGCCGCAGGCCTCTTTCGTAGCCTGCATGAACCCGAAGAACTGCTGCCGGTTGCGCGTGCATTGGCAAAAGAATTTGTCGACAACAGTTCCGCCGTCTCGATGACGCTCACTCGTCACATGTTATGGCGAATGCTGGGCGCTTCCCACCCGCTCGATGCGCATGAAGTGGACACAGCCGCGATGAATGCGCTTGGGCGATCGGCCGACGCGAAAGAAGGGATCACGGCATTTTTGGAGAAACGTCCGCCGAGCTTCAAAGATCGAGTAAGCCAGCATATGCCGAAATTCTTTCCATGGTGGAAGGATCGACCTTTTCGGCATCTGTAGCGGCGGTTCGAAAGTCATTCGGGTTGCCTGCGGCCATGGCGTGGTAGCAGGCATCATTCATTGGAAGATCGAATTTCCGGATGCCGAAAATTGCCGTTTGACTGATAACTTCCACGGCTTCCCGGCTTGTATTCAGCGAGAGAGCCTCCATGTCGTCCTTCGGAAAAGAAGGACAAGGAACATCATGAGTCCGCTCGGCAGATTCTTCGTTCTCACGATAATTATTACGGCAACGTTGCTATGCGCGCTTCTTTTTGCACGTTGGTCTGTGCGCCGCGCCAAGCATCGCTCGCCACGATTCGCATCTTTCTACTGGGCTTTGATGTTCTACAGTTCAGGCAGGATGCCGCCGCCACCGCCGCAAACACATATCGAGCAGGAGAATCGCGAAAAGAAAAATCGAAACTTCGGCCATGGCGACGAAGAATGACCGGCGTAGCTTTCGCAGGGCAACATTGATTCGCGACTAGCTGCTTGGCTTCCCAACTGCAGAGGGTCAAAATAGGCTAACCACCGTTTTGAAACTTCGGGGAAACGCCATGCGTGCTCACATACATTGCCACAGGGTCGCGGTCGCGACGATTGCTTCTCTTGCCGCGATCTACTTCGGCGGTGCCGTCTTCGCGGCCGATGCAAAGTGGAAGCCACCCCGCACACTTTGGGGTGCGCCCGACTTGCAGGGAACGTGGACCAATGGATCGCTTACTTCGCTGGAGCGTGACGATACGTTTAAAGGCAAGGCTTCGATGTCACGCACCGAGGCGGACGAATTCGAGCGCACGAACGCCTTTGCGCAACTGTCGAGAGAAGATGCCAAACCCACGGATCCCAATGCCAAGGCCACAGCTGCCGCGGATCCGGGCGGCTACAACGCGTTTTGGCTGGATCCGGGCACCAAACTCGCCGTTGTGAACGGCGAAGCCCGCACTTCGTTCATTATTGAGCCTGCAAACGGCAAAGTGCCTTACTCGCCCGCCGGTCAACGAGCGTTCAGCGCCGCTCGCGCGAGCATGTCCTTCGACGGCCCGGAAGTACGCGCGTTGGGCGAACGATGCTTGCTTGGATTCGGCTCTACGAGCGGACCGCCGATGTTGCCCGACGTCTACAACAACAATTATCAAATTGTGCAGTCGCCCGATGCCGTGATGATTCTGGTGGAGATGGTCCACGACGCTCGCGTGGTTCGACTAAATGGCAAGCATCTGCCCAAGAACATCACGCCTTGGTTGGGCGATTCGATCGGCCACTGGGAGGGAGATACGCTAGTCGTCGAGACGACCAATCTGCATCCAGGGCAGAAGGCTCATTACGGCATCAAGCAGCGCTTTTATCTTCCCCCAACCGCGAGAGTCGTGGAGCGCTTTACGCGCGTAGCGCCGGATCAGATCCTGTATCAGTTCTCAGTCGAAGATAGCGGTGCGTACGCGCAACCGTGGAAAGGCGAAGTGCCAATGATTGCAACGAAAGACTCGATTTACGAATATGCGTGCCACGAAGGCAATTACGCTCTGCCGGGGATTTTGGCCGGCGCTCGCGAGGCAGAAAAAGCGGCTAAAGCGAAGTAGCGACAATCGAAATCAGACGCTGCGTAGCGGCTCTTTGCTCGCGGCAAGTTGCAAAAAAAGGCGGCCGGTTGGCCGCCTTTTTTCTATGGCCGCATCGTCAAGCTCGACGAACTAAACTTACGACAAACGCTACGACTGCCATGAACAGGAACAGCATGAATAAGATCTTCGCGATGCCGGCAGCGCCAGCTGCAATGCCGCCAAAGCCGAAAATCGCGGCAATCAACGCGACGACTAGAAAAACCAGTGCGTAATGCAACATGACACTCTCCAATGTCCCAACATAGGGTGAGTGCAGTGTGCTGGGTATGGGTTCGCAGCACCGTCGGCTCGTCGAGGTTGTTGCTGTCGGACGACACTCACACATATCGTCCGTGATATGGTTTCATCGCGCTCGGCCGCGGCCTGTAGCCCGTTCGGTGGCGGTATTGCAGCCCGCGAAATGCAGCAACTGAGTCCTGCGTCCTCAAGATGAAATTGCCGGGAGCGGCCATCGAACATGCTCGAATTCGACCGGCGTTACGTCTTGATCCCCGTGCTTGTGGCCGTTGGTTTGGTCATCAGCGCATATTTGGCGGCGGAGGTCGGACGGGCGCAGCTCATCGACAGCGTGCAGGACATTCAGCAATCGCAGCAGCGGGCGCGACTATTGGTCGAGGTGCAGTCTCTCATTACCGATGCAGAGACTGCGCAGCGAGGCTACGTCTTGACCGGCGATGAGACCTACCTTGAGCCCTACGAGCAAGTGAAGCGCGAAATCTCGGCCTACACCACCGAGGTGCAGTCGGCATACGGCACTCCGGAGCAAGGGGTCATGCATTCACGCGCCGCAAAGCTGATAGAGTTGTGCGCGGCAAAACTCGCGGATTCGGATTCGACTATTGCCCTCTACCGTCAAGGCTCACGTCAAGCCATGACTTTGGTGCGCACGAAAATTGGCCTCGAAACGATGGAGTCCCTGCGTGGACTGGTTGCCGAGATGCGCGCGAGAGAGCGCCAGCGGGTCATCGAACAAACCAACGCGTGGTTGAACATTCATGCCCGTCAGCGCGTTCTATCGTTAGCCACAACGATTACGAATGTATTGTTGATTGTGTTGGCGGGTTACCTGGTGACCCGCGATATTCGGCGGAGAAACACCATCGCTGTGAGTCTCGAATCTCAGGTTCAACAAAAAACGCGTGAGCTCTCGGAGCTCAGCACCCATTTGCAGCGCCTATCAGAAGGCGAAAAGGCCAGTCTTGCGCGAGAGCTGCACGATGAGCTTGGTGGGCTGCTGGTTGCAATCAAGATGGACTTGGCCCAACTCAAGTCGAAACTCGACTTGTCGCAGCCGGATATCCTAAAGCGCTGGGATCGCGTCCAGGCTGCATTGTCGTCGGGCATCGACTTGAAGCGCCGCGTCATCGAACAATTGCGCCCGTCGCTGCTGGATAATATGGGGTTGATTGCCGCCATCCGCTGGCAGGCAGGCGAGATATGCAGTGCCGCAGGATTGAAATTGGAAGAATACTATCCGGAAGTTGAGCCTGACTTGAACGCCGAAGCTTCCATTGCTCTGTTCCGAATCGCGCAAGAAGCGCTGACGAACATCGCGAAGCATGCGCAAGCTACGCGCGTGATTCTCGAAATCGATGTGGGTGACGAGGAGCTGATGCTGAAAATTGAAGATAACGGCAGAGGGTTGCCGGATCACACAAGTGGCAACGGTTCCCATGGCATCACCAGCATGCGACATCGCCTGTTGCCTTTCGATGGAAAATTCGCAGTGGAACGCGTAGAGCCAGCAGGACTGCGAATCCGCGTGACAGTTGCGCTATCGCGCGTTTCAACGTTTGCGAGCCAAGCGCCCTAGTTCATCCTTCAGCTTTCTCGCTGCTGATTGGCGAGGGCTCTGTTAAGAGGGGCGACGAGCGTTCAGTTGCCGGCTGATGTCCTGAATGAGTTCCGGCAAGAGGTCGAAATCGGCCGACTTATCCAGAAAATGATGGGCACCGAGCGCTAACGCCTGCTCGCGATATTGCGGTAGGGCGTAGTTCGTCAGCACGACGACCTGAGGCTGCTTTGGAAGTCGGGCAACGGCTTTCAGAACTCCGAACCCGGTTCCCTGCTTCAAATGCAGATCGAGGATAACGAGGTCGGGCGCTTGTGCATTACTGGCGGCAATCGCTTCCTGTTCCGTTGCTACCACGCCTAGGGAGGTGCATTCGGTGCCGGCCAGCAGCTCCGAAATTTGGTCGGCGAGCAGCTTCGAGTCTTCGACCAATAAGACCCGCAGAAGGGAAGAATCCGCGCTCATTGCGGCGTGTGGCATGTCGGCTAATCGATGTCCGTTCAATACAATGCAAGGTATCCGTGCCAATGCAGACTCTGTGCTGCACGACAGAACCCGCACCGCTACTGGATGATTTCATTCCTCAAAGCGTAAGCAGTGAGGTCGGCATTCGTGGTGAAGTTCATTTTCTCCAGGATCCGCGACCGGTAGGTGCTCACCGTTTTCACCGAAATGCAGAGTTCGTCCGCAATATTCGAGACAGCTTGCCCGGCGGCCAGCTTGCAGAATATTTGGAACTCACGTTCGGAGAGGCGCGAATGCATCGGATGATCTTGCTCCTCGTCCAACCCATTCACCAACAACTCGGCGAGGGCAGGGCTCACATAACGGCGGCCTTGTAAGACGTTTCTGACGGCAGCGAGCAGTTCTTCAGGCGCCATTTCCTTATTGAGATAGCCGCTGGCCCCCGCCCGCAGCACATTGACTGCGTACTGCTTTTCCGGGAATCCACTCAATACCAAGACCCGCGTTTCGGGGTGGGTAGCGCGTACCTGGCGCAGGATGTCGATGCCGCTCCGATCCGGCATGTTGATATCCAAAATCAACAGATCCCAGTGCTGCGCCTGGAGCTTATCGATCGTTTCGCGGCCGGTCTTCGTTTCGCCCACTGCTTTGATCGAAGAGTCCTGCGACAGGAGCTGCTTGAGACCGTTGCGAATAAGCGCGTGATCATCGGCAATCAGAACCGTAGCCATAGTGTTATTTCCAGCAATGATTTTTGACGATGATGGGCGGGAGAACCGCGAGAAACTTAATCTTTATAGCATCATCCCAATCGGCCGACAAACTGGATTATTTCCCTGAATTTGTCGGCATTGTTCCCGCAAAACTGTCCGTTCCATCCCCAGCTTCAAGTTCAACTACCCGTTACAGGGCGGCACAGGACACCGCTCAAGATAATTGCTCCTCTCGTCGCCCTTATCCTTCGCAATGCCCTGTACCGCTTTTCTTACCTGCCAATATAAGCTTTATATCTAAGGCTTATTTCTTCACTTCCAGATCGTTCCGTACGCTGCGCACGCCGCTCACCGACTTCGCCAAGTCGCCGGCTGCAGACTTCGCCGTAGCGTCATCCACAAAGCCTGCCAGTTGCACGATGCCGCCATTGGTATTGACGTCGATTTGATGTGCTTTGGTGCGCGAATCGCCAATCAGCGCGGCTTTCACCTTGGCGGTGATCATCCCGTCGTCGATTGCGGCCCCCGCAGTGCGTTCGCCTGCGCGTACCTCGATGTCGTTGCGAACCGTCTTGACACCTTCAATGGTTTTCGCAATGCGTGCCGCCTCAGCCTTTTCTTGTGCCGAGTCCACAAAGCCCGCCAGCTGCACAGTGCCCTGGTAGACCTCAACGTTGATGTTGCGTGCCTTGGTGTCGCGGTTCTGAATCAGAGCCGCTTTGACCTTGCTGGCAACCCCTGCGTCGTCTACGGTTTGACCTGTCGAACGATTTTCCGGCGTCGCGGCGCAGGCAGCTGCCAACGTGAGCATGCCTGCGAGCAACCCGACCACCAATGATTGTCTGTTGAACATGATTTTCTCCTGAAATAGTGTCCGTGTGTCGATTAACCAGCCGGCTTCAATTGCTCGGCTTGAGCCTTCGCCATCTTCAGGCGCGCATCGGCTTCGTCCTTGCAGGCCTTCTGAGCGTCTTTCGCCAATGCTTCGCAGCTTTCGATCGCAACTTTGTGGTCGCCTTCGGCCTTTGCCATCGCCACGTCGTACGAGCCCTTCGCTGCAGCCTTATCCACGTCCGATTGAGCTGCGTTTACGTCGCGCTGTTGCGAAGCAACGTCCTGCTGCGCATCTTGGCGGGCATCGGCCACATCCTGAGCGCGCTCGGTTTGCGCCTCATTAACATCCTTGGCGACTTCACTTTGCGGTTCCGGTTTGTTGCATGCGGCGGTGAATGCGCCGAGGACCAATAGTGCGGCAATAACTGACTTCTTCATGACTACCTCCAACGTTGTAAATAAAATTGCGGATCCTTCGGATCGCTAGATCGTTCGGGCCGCGTACAGTTAACAATCAGCGATGGATAGAGCTGCCGCTGCCGGCTTGCACCGAATGCATCCTTCGCATGTTCTTCACTCGCACCTCGGCCCGCGCATCGGAGACTTTCTTGGCAAAGCTCTGCGCGGCCTGCTGCGTTTGGAAGGAGCCGAGATGCAAGCCAACGGCTTCGACCGACGTGTCCGTCACCCGATAGTGGCCTTCGCCGACTTTCGTGATGTGCAACCATTCCGGAATGTCAGTGGCGATCGTCGGATTCATGGCTCGATCTCGCATGCGTGAGTGAATGAACTTCAAATGAGGTGTCGCGAATCGAAATTCATCGACACTGTAGAATTGCGGTGCGGAGGTCACAGTCGGTCGGGTCCGTGACGCCGCGTAGGCCGGTTCCGACACACTCGTCAATCGTCGCTGCCGATTTAGAGGAAGCAGCGATTGATGATTCGACGAATGTGCCGGTCCGACCTACGCGCATGGTCCCTGCAACTCCGATTCCGTTAGAAACGCCAGGCAGCGCTCAACCATAGTGCGTGAGCATTGTCCGTGTCTTCGAGATCTACGACTTCGTATTCACCTCGGATATGGAGGTGATCGAACACGGTGACGCCCAAGCCAGCGCCGTACAAGAAATCCGATGCGCTATGACTCGAGTCGACATCGGGACCCGGATCGTCGAGGTCGATTTGGACATCGATGTCATAAAAGTAGTAGCCGGCCTTAGCGAACAACTCCACCGGACCAAGCGGCAACGAGCCGATCAAATACGGAGCAAAACCGCTGATGTCCGCTGAAAAATTGCCTCGTGTTCCGGCCGTGTCAAAGTTATCGCCAGGACCGCCGAAGTCGATGTAAGCGGCTTCGACTGCGAAGTACGGATTGACGCGGTAACCAACAAACGCCTTCCACGCATTGTCATCTCCTTCGACGACTCCTTCGATTGCGTCGTCAATGTCGTCAGCGCCATCGATCTCCAAATCGAAGCGACCCCAACCCAATCCCACGTATGCACCGCTGGGATTGTCATCGGGATCCGCAGCGCTGGCCGTCTGCATTGTTGCCAGAGCGCTGACGGACAGCGCCGCGGCGGCAATCAGATACTTCTTCATAACAAAACCTCCAGTTGTGGCTGCCGCAAAGATTGCGACAGCTTCGTTCGTATGCAGATCAAGTCAGATTCGATGAAATCGGCTTGACCCCTGGGGGCGCAGTGTCGGCATTCATGAGCGTCACCGGAATAGCCCGTGCTCTGAAGAAAGTGTAGGAGGCGCGGAAAACGTTTGTTGCGCCTGTCCGACAGTTCGGAGCGCTCTGCGGGTTCAATAGAAGGCGTTCGAGGCTTGCTGCGCTACAATCGTTGCGAATGCGCATCTCCTTTCGCTGCGTCGGGACAGGAATGAAATCGACACTCACATTGCTCTTCGCGCTGTTTTTTTCTGCGAGCAGCGCGCTCGCAGCAGCGACGCAGGCGCGCGTGATGCTGGTGGGAGATTCGACGATGGCGCCCCGCAGCGGCTACGGCGACGCGTTGTGCGCTCGCTTTACGGCAGCGGTCGAGTGCTTGAATCTCGCGAAGGGCGGCAGAAGCTCGAAGAGCTACCGCGCTGAAGGTTCCTGGGAAAACGTGATCGCAACGCTGATGAGGCGGGACGTGGCCGTACAGTATGTTTTAGTGCAGTTCGGTCACAACGATCAGCCGGGCAAGGGTGATCGCACTACGACGCTGCAGGAGTACGCGGAAAATCTCGCTCGGTATGTGCAAGAGATCCGTCGGGCGGGCGCTCGGCCCGTGCTGGTGTCGCCGCTCACGCGGCGCCAATTCAAGGAAGGCAAGGTCATCCGCAGCCTTGAGCAGTGGGCAGCGGTGATGCGTGCGGTTGCGGCGCAAACGAAAACGCCGCTGATCGATCTCCATGAAGACAGCGTTATCGCACTCGAACAGATGGGATCGCCAGAGGCAAACACCCTCGCGCAGGCCTCTCCCCCAGCGGAGGTAGTCGCTGCGTCGCTCACTGGGACCACAATCGAAGCTCCGAAACCTGCGCAACCGGATCCGGATCGGCCAAGTTTCGACTACACCCATCTGGGAGTGAAGGGTGCCGATTTTTTTTCCGCGATGGTCGCCGAAGGGATCGGCGCCGCTGTGCCTGATCTGGCTAAATTTCTTCGATCCGAATAGTTCGTCTCGGCAGTTGCGAGGCTAGGCGGCAAATTCTGTTGCTGCGTGCTGCAAAAGCTTTCGCAGCGACGCAGCGAATGGCGAATCAGGATTACTTTTTGCCCTTCTGATTCTGCTTGCCTTTTTCGCCTTCATTTTCTTCAGCGCTTTCCTTGCCTTCTGCGCTGTCCAGCAGCTTCTGATCGAGTTCGGGCACATCCGGCACATCTTTGGCGTCCTTTGCCAATTCTTTCAGTTGCTCCTGCAGTTTGAGCGCCAGCGCATGCGTATCCCGGTATTGATTGGCCAGCTTTTGCGTGTCTTTGACCAGCGCATCTTGCTCGCGCTTTTCTTTGCGAAGCGTTCCAAGTGCGGCTTCCACTGCACGCCTGGAATCTGCTTCGTCCTGCTTTTCCTTGCGTAGCGCCTTCATCTTCTTGACGATGTTTTCCGGCGTATCCGCCAGCGCCGTATTGATGGCCTTGAGTTCCTTTTCCTTTTCGGCCACGCGATCTTTGAGCTTCTGCATGTCTTTGGTGAAGTTCGCGCGCTCCTGTCCCATCGTTAGCGCCGAACGTTCCTTGTGCGCCTGTAGTTCCGCGGCAGTTGCTTCGGCGGCGGTCTGGGCTTGGATGGCCGCGGTCAATTTGCGTTCCAGCGCTGCAACCGTAGTGCGCATTTCCGATTGCGTGGTGGCGACGCTGGCCTCAGCAATGGCGACTTTCTTGACGGCGCCCTCAAGGGCGATTCTGAGTTGCTCTTGCGTGCAGTCGGGGTCGAGCTTCAATGCTTCGGCCGCTGTTCTCAAGATCACCTGCTTGCTGATCGCAAGCTCCTTCCACACTTTCAACTGCAACTCTAACTGCGCTTGATCCACATCGATACCTTGGGTTGGATGTCACTGATACCCGGTCCGCGTCCAACTGTATGAACCGCAGGCCGGCGCCGAACGGAATCGCGCGGCGTCATTTTTGGGGCGCGGATTGTAGTCGAAATCGAACGGTTCGGCTGCAACTATGACGCTCAAATGCCTGTAAAAAGCTTATGTAGCCTCGCCGAACCCGAAAAGGGGTCTCGATCGACGCCTCCGGCCCGCAATTCAGACCTTGAGAGCGATGGCGTTGGTCAAAAGGCGGCTCGATCGCGGTTCCTCCCGCCCGCCGCATCTGGATGCCTGCGCCCTGGATGTCGACGATGGGACGAGGGTGGAAGCTAGGAGAGACCGCTTGCCGGTGGGACGAGATTGCAGTCCCCGGACACATTTTAGATCCGATTTCGCCCCTCGAATTGTGCGTTGCGAAAGGAACATTGAGCCATGTTTTTAAGAGTCCGCGACGACCGCCAAAGGACCGCTCGTCGCGGCTCTTTTAATAATTGTCTGGTCGCTAGGCCCCCAAAACCGGATGTGATAGCTTGCCGAGCTGACAATTGACTTCAATGTCAGTAAGCCATCCGGGGGAACATCGTGAAAAGAGTAGCGTTCGGACTAGCCCTAATATGCGCCGTCGTTTCCACAGCGGCCGCCGCTTCGGCAACGCGGGTAGGGGATTTCTCGCTCATCGATCAGAAGGGTTACTTCCATCGAATGGGCTACTACGACAATCACAAGGCAATTGCTTTGCTTGCGCAAGGGAACGGCAGCAAGGGAACGGATAAATCGATTGCGGGCTTCAAGGACGCCCAAGCCAAGTATCAAGGGAAAGTGAAGTTCTTCATGATCAACCCGCTTGGCGCCGAATCGCGAGATGCCGTGCAGAAGCAGGTTGAGGCGTACGGCGTCGACATCCCGGTGTTGATGGACGATACGCAGCTGCCTTCCGAGGCAATGGGCATTAAGAAGACCGGCGAAGTGTTATTGCTGGATCCCAAAACATTCACCGTGTTGTATCGGGGTACCGCCGATAAGCACCTTGTCAACGCGATCGAAGCCATCCTGGCCGACAAGCCCGTAAAGAAGGCCAAGGTACGAGTCAGTGGACCGGCAGTGAGGTACGCCTCCCGAGCCGCTCATTCCAAGAAAGATGTTTCGTACTCGCGGGATGTCGCGCCCATCCTTGCCGACAACTGCGCACGCTGCCATCGCGAGGGAGGGATAGGCCCATTCGCAATGAACAGTCATGCCATCGTCAAGGGGTTCGCGCCGATGATTCGCGAAGTGGTCCTGACCAAGCGCATGCCGCCCGCGCAAATCGATCCCTATGTCGGGCACTTCAAAGAGACGTACACATTGACGACGGACGAAACGCAAAAGCTCGTACATTGGATCGAAGCAGGCGCCAGGAAAGATGGCAATGTGGATCCGCTGGCTCAGCTGACGTGGCCCGCAAGCAAGTGGACCTTGGGCGAGCCGGACCTCGTCGTCAAAGTTCCGCCGCAGCAGATCCCTGCTGCGGGCGTGCTCGACTACATTCGCGTGGAAGTCCCGATTGAAGGCTTGACTCGTGATCGTTGGGTGCGCGCGAGCCAATACATCGCCGGCGATCGCACGGTCTTGCACCACACGCTCAACGATTTGATTCCGCCGCCGGATCCGAATGCCAAGGGCAACGGCCGCGGGTTTCTGCGTCGCGATCCGAATGCGGCTCGCATTACCGCTTACATCCCTGGTGCAATGGTGCAAATAGAACCGGCAAACACAGGTGGCCTGCTGCGTGTCGGATCGAAGCTTGCGCTGCAATTGCACTACACGACGAATGGCAAAGCAACGACCGACGCGAGTGAAATCGGGTTGTGGTTCTATCCGGACGATCAAGTGCCGGTGGAGCGGATGTCGGGCGAATGCGCGTGCATCTTCACCAATACGTGGAAGAACATCCCTCCTTTCGTAGCCGACCACGAGATGCAGCAGACAATTACGATTCCCAAAGATGCGTACATCTACAGCATGCTGCCGCACATGCACTTCCGCGGTAAGCGGATGCGTTTCTACGCTGAATATCCGGATGGCAAGAAGCAGGAACTGCTGAACATTGCGCAGTACAACTACAACTGGCAGTTGAACTACGAATTGTCGGAACCGTTACGCGTTCCGGCCGGTACCAAAATTCGTGCCGTTGCCGCCTTCGACAATTCGACGCAAAACAAGGCGAATCCCGATCCGTCTCGTTCGGTTCCCTGGGGTCAACAGAGCTGGGACGAAATGTTCTTCGGATCGGTGACCTACAAGTTCGTTGATCAAAGCAGCGCCAAGATGAGCGCCGCTCAGTAAGCTGCCACGCTTCGGATTCAAAGCGGCCGGGAAATCCCGGCCGCTTTTTTTTGGCGCATTACTTTGGCTTTGCATGCCGGTGCGTGTTACGTCCTTCGTGTCGCTGCGCTCATGGATAGACGGCCTTCGACAGTCAGAGCTGACCGTTTAGGCCAAAGCACTCGCAGCTTGCTGCGCAAGCTCGTATATTCGCGGTCGCAATTGCGCAGTCTACGTGGCGCGCAGAATCAATCGTTGGCGGGAACCGTTTCAACCAATTGCAAAGGGGGAGTCATGAGCGATCGGCCAGAAGATGACAATCGTGCATCGAACATAGAGCGCAGAGCGTTTTTCACCGGCGCCGGAGCGCTCGGAGTTCTGGGCGCAATAGGTGGTCTGGGTGGCGCTGTGCCGGCATTTGCACAGACTCGAGCCAATGCCGCAGCCGCAGGCGAATTCGCTCGTCCAGCCAATCTGCAGCGCGGCGCTCAATTGGATTCGCGATTTCCGGTTGCCTTTGCGGCGCCCGTGACCAATGGCTTACGCCTGGTCTTGGAGTATTTCACCGCGCTCAGCCAGCGCGACTTGGCGGGTATCGCGAAGACGCTGCATTTTCCGTTCGCCATCTACGAGGAAATCGAGCCGATCGTCGTGCGTAGCGAACGCGATTTGCTGGCATCGCCTCCACCCACGATGAACGGCACAGGCAAAGGCAAGAGCCGTATCGCCAAGGGATCGTACGATCTGCTGGAGAGCGTCAACGTCCATTTGTATTGCCCCGTGGGTGGCGTCTTCTCGCTCGCTTTTACACGCTACACCGCTGATGGACACAAACTGCTCGACTGCGAAGGCATTTACTCGGTGACCAATAATAACGGCCGCTGGGCCATCCAACTTGCTTCGACGATTTTCCACGAGCGCGGCTACGAGAACAATCGCTATCCGGATGCGGAAGAGACACATCGCATCGGTAGCCAAGGGTATCTCGCGGCGTTCGGCTATCGCGATGAAAAGCTGCTGAACGATCTGAGTACCGGCCGCGGCTCGTATGAGCCTGAATTGCCGGTCGGCACGAAGCGCGCGTCCGTTAATTTTGGCTATGGGCCGCGCGATCGTTCCCGCGACGCGCGCCAAGGCAATCCGATGGCGGGTTGGCGAACGGCGGGCGTCCAGTCGCGGCTTCAGCTTTCGGAAATTACGGCGCAGTCCGGTGCGGGCTCGATGAACACGAATCTCGCGGAATTCATTGAACTGGCCGGTGGGAGCGTCGGTGAATATGACTATACGCGCCTGCGTCCAGAGCGACCGCTTGTCATTCAAGCTACGCACGATAAGGCGCACACGCTCGGTGGTTACTGGCGCTACACCGCTGATGGTCAGCTCATCTCGGAAACACGTAGCGTCGGCATTCGCATCTACAAGGGCGGCCGGTGGGGCGACGTGGGCGGCCTGGGGCAAGTCACCCACCACGACCGGTCCAACTCGCCCCCCTGACCGCGTTTTTCCGTCAATTAAATGACGTCCTACGCTGCGAGTGGCAGTGTAGGATGCCGCCGACATCCGCGCCCCCCTGCGCTCATCTACACTGCTGCCCGTCAAAAGGGCAGAACCATCAAGAATGGACATCCAAAACAAAGAAGTGGATCTCACCGCATATCGTCGCAGTGCGCTCGAGCAAGCTCGAATTGGCGACTTGCTGAAGCTCGTGCCGGATTCGATGCGCAACGCGTTGGACGTCGGAGCTCGCGATGGATATATATCCCGGGCTTTGACTGAGCGCTGTCAATCCGTGACAGCCCTCGATCTCGAACAGCCGAGAATTGCGCACAAGCAAATTCGCTGTGTACAAGGAGACGTCGCGAAGCTTGCATTCAAGGATCGCGAGTTTGATCTGGTGCTCTGCGCCGAGGTGTTGGAGCATCTACCCGACGAAGTTCTGCGTGCCGCAGTCAGCGAATTGCAGCGCGTGACGAACCGTTATTTGATCATCGGCGTGCCGTTCGAGCAGGACACTCGGCTGGGGCGCACCACTTGTTACACCTGCGGCGAAACCAATCCACCGTGGTCGCACGTCGGCGTATTCGACGCTGCGCGACTGCGCCAATTGTTTCCGGGCATGAGAGTGGCAGCAACCTCGCTTGTCGGGTCGCAAAAACAACGCACGAATTCTCTTTCCACTTGGCTAATGGCCAAAGCCGGCAATCCGTACGGGACCTACGCTCAAGAAGAACCTTGCGTACATTGCGGCGCTAAATTGAAGTCGCCGCCGGTGCGCAGTTTCATTCAGAAGGCTGAGACCAAGATTGCGGTGAAGCTCAATCAGCTCCAGGCCGCTGTGCAAGCGCCGCGGCCTGTTTGGATTCACGTCTTGCTTCAGCAAGAAATCGCTGTCGATCCGATCGGGATCGGGCGGACTCTGGACGCCACGGAAGCCGCGTAGCCTTAGCGATCGCCAGCGGCTGGCTTCGCCGGATTTAATTCCGCTCGGGACAGTTTCAGCATCTCTTCGATGAAA